>Cebus_capucinus_imitator_PRJNA485217_SSR098__coassemble_1590_pt1 | contig 106156 bp, 91 predicted proteins | sample Cebus_capucinus_imitator_PRJNA485217_SSR098__metabat2_high_PE_001 | metagenome-assembled genome bin Cebus_capucinus_imitator_PRJNA485217_SSR098
GCGCATCTTGTTGGCGGACTCCCAGATCTTGGAGGCCAGCTGCTGCTTGTTCATTTGACTACTCCTTGTTTCTGTAGACGTCGTCGAGGGCCTGTCCGGCGTCGGCAAGCCTCTCGTGCGACACAACGACGGCGGTGAGCGATTCGCCCTCGACGCGGAGGGTGCGATCCCCATCTGGCCCGCTGTCGATGAGCGGCACGGGTATGGTCGTCAGGCTGATCATTTGAGGTCGCCCTTCGAGAGCTCGTTAATCATGCACGTGCGCACGAACGCCGAGAAGCTGATGCCGCGCAGCGTCGCTATCTCCTTAGCGGAGTCGCGCAGGTTTGCGGGAATACGCATGGTCACCGGCACGACGTCACCGTCGACGAGGTACTGCCGGATCTCGGCTTCGCCGGGATTCTTCTCCAAGAGATCCGTGTATGCCATAAAGCCGCCTTACGCTTTCGTTTTGCAATACAAATGCATCCAGCACTATACACCCGCTTGGGAGCAGCGTAAGTTGGGGAGTTGGGTCGCGCTACGTCTGGAGTTGGCTTTCCCGACGCGGAGCAGGGCGGCGGCAACGGCACTCCATTTAGAAGACGTTGTTGGCAGTGTGGGATGACGCCTTCTCAGCGAGGATGTCGGCGAGTTATCCTAGCACGTCTTTCCAACCCTCCGGGAAGCCCATAGGCTTTAAGTCAACGGAGCCGTGACGCTCGATGATCCCCACGAGGTCGCCGTGCAGTACGTTCCAGGCATCTGGCCACGACCGGAGGTAAAGCTGGCGCAGCACCAGGAACGTGGGAAACTGCTTGGTACCCGCATAGGCGCGGTCATCCCCGCGCAATGCCGGCCGCTTCTTCATGACGCGGTTGTAGAACCTGTCGGAATGGGCGGCGATGTTGCGCACATACGTGAGCAGCTCGAGAGCGCTCTTCAAGTACTGATAATGAACCCCGAACGACGAGGCTATGCCCTTCGCGGCGTCGCCCTTCCTCAGGTTCCCGAACATCTTGGAAATGGTTCCCAGACTCATCACCTCGACGGTCGCCCATATGGGGAGCCTGCCGTAATTTCCGAGGTTGTGCAGGACGCGCGGCTGCCCGTCCTTTCTCGCGAGAGCGATTTCGCGGTCGATTATCCCCCTCGACTTGCCCCAACGGTCTTCCGACGCGAACGGCGCCGGCGTGTCAAGGGCGTCCGCGCCGTAGGCGGCGGCAAGGTGTCGAACGAACTGGGCCCGGAGCTTCAGCTCGATAGGCTCTATGGCGACCAGAAGCCAATGCCTCAGCTCGCTGTCCAAGGCCGCGATGTCCATAATCCGGGAAAAGGTGGCACCCGGAAGAAACCTATGGTTGCGCTCAAGCGATATCCAGTAGCCGCGCAGGCGGTAGTAGTTCTGCTCCTCCAGCAGCTTGGCTGCCTTCGGCGCACCGCCCTCCTCGAGAACGAGGCCCTTGTCGACGAGGTGGCCAACCAATTGCTCGGAAGACAGTACTTGGGGAAATTCCATAAAAAATGGCCCAGCCTGGTTCGCTTCACCGTTTCCGGGAGAGGCGTGCTGGGCACTGTCAGGAGTTATATTAGCAACTTCGGCACTCTCGTCAAGCACCGTCGTGGCGTCATGGTATCGGGCGAGGACATTGGCGCACGGCTCGGTCGTCTCGTTTCCAAAGTCCTCGGTCATATCCCCTCCAATGGAAGTCGGAAATCACAAACACAATTGTATCTCGCGAAGGATACCTCCGGACGCAGTCGCCCCTTCGGAGGTACGTATTGCCCAAACGCCCGATTCCGAGTAACGTGCAGCTCGAAAACCCCCGGAAGGTCACTCACACGAAAAATCGTGACACCCCGGGATTCTTGCTTATAGCGCACATATTCTCAATCTCAAGCACTCCGGCTGCGGGGCGGGCTTGCCCGACGTCGCACGATGGTGCTGCAGGGGTGGCTGGCCCGCCAACCTTGGGCTTTCCGACGAGCTTTCTGCCGAAACCGCCGCGCAGTACGTGCAGTCCATCCTCAACGTCAACGTTATCGAGGAGGGTCGTTCGCCCGAGACCGCCCTCGCCCTGTTGCGCGCGTTGGCACTGAACGAGAGTCAGGCGGTCACCTACAAGACGCTCGCGCGGGGCATGGGCGGCGTGCCCGGAACGAGCGATGACACGATCGCTGCCTATCTCGACCTGTTCGAGCGGCTCAAACTGCTGCAAAACCTGAGGGGCTGGGAGCCGCCGATGCGCTCGAAAGCGCGCGTGCGCGTAAAGCCCAAGCGTTACTTCTGCGATCCCTCGCTGGCCGCCGCCCTCATAGGGGCCACGCCCGAACGGCTTCTCAAAGACACCCAGACGCTCGGAATGCTCTTTGAGAATCTCGTTTTGCGCGACCTGAGCGTCTTTCTCTCCACCTATGCGGGCCTAGGCAATAGCCTGTCCTACTATCGCGACGAGAACGGCCTTGAGGTCGACGCTATAGTCGAACATGCAGGCCAATGGGCTGGCATCGAGATTAAGCTGAGCGATACCAAGGCAGACGGGGCGCTAAAAGCCTCTTGACGCTTCGCAAGAGGCTGTGCGCCAATCGGGCGGCGCACAACAGCAAACCCGCTTTTCTCGCCGTGGTCGCGGCAATTGCGCGTCCCCGCTAGTTCAGCGCGGCGGTATCCATGATCACGTAGTTGGCGCGATGGATGTAGAGCGCCTTGCCGTCGATGGTGATCTTGGTCATCTTGGGCAGGTCGTCCGGCACGTCGTAGCCCACCTTGTCCCCCTGGTACACGGCGATGGGAATGCCGAGCTGGGAGGATATCACCACGGTCTTCTTGGACCCGATAAGGTTCTTGAGCTTGTTGACGTTACGGTCGAGCAGCGTGACGGTGCCGTCCCCGCCGGTCTCGATGCTCTCGGGCAGGGAGAAGTCCTGCACGGGGGCGAGACCCTCCTCGGCGAAGATGACCGTGTTGCCCACCTGCGTGATGTCGTGGCCGTCCGCGGTGATGCGGATGACGGACGAGTTGACGTTGCCCTCGTCGTCGAAGCTCTCCGCCGCCACGTCCACTTTGTTGCCATGGATGCTCGTGACCTGCGTCCCGTAGTTGTCCACGACGCTGATGTTGAAGGAGATACCCACGAGATGGCCCGTGACGTCGGCCAGGAGACGGTCGAGCCAGGCAAAGCCCGAGAGCGTGCCGATGACGAGCAGCGACGCAAGCCCAAGCACGATGGCGCGCCTGCGGGTACGGGTGGTCTTGATCGGGTTCATGATACTTCTCTTTCCTAGGCCGAGCTCCATGGATAACGTGAACTTCATTATGCTCGATTCGCTCCAACGTGGCGCCGAATGCGCCAAAAGCGCAGTACTTCGCCTTGCCTCCAAGGCCGACGACCAGACCGCGCGGCAGGCACGGGATTCACCACATAAAGATGCTCCCGGTGGAGTGCAGATTTTTGAGACGATTCCGCACCGAGGGTAATCCCTACTGCGAAACCATCCAGCGAATCCTAGATTCCCATGAGAAGGAGACCGTCGCGTCTTGCCAAGCTTATCTCGATGACTACCGAGGCAAGGGACGGCCGAGATACGCCGTCGACCTGGATAGAATCATCGGCATGCTCGAGAACGCGGACGTTTGCCAGCTTCCGATAAGGGGCATCCTTCTTCCAGGCACAGACAGCCGGCCGTGCCGTCGCCCCCTTTAGGCGAGGAGCGTTTTACCCACTAGAAGGCATATGGCGACCAGGACAGATAGCTGCGACCGCCGAATTAGGCCTCTCGGCGATCGAGAAGACAAGTTCGTACGGCGCGTTTCCGCGAGAAGACAAGTTCGTACATTTAGAGGCCAGATTATGTACGCTTCTGTCTTCTCACGGATCGCGAATCCACCGCAAGACGCCCCTCTCCGCGAAATGCGTCATCTTCCTCCGAACGTAGCCCCTACAGCGCGTGCCCGAGCTCGTACGCGCGGGACATCAGCGGGGATAGAGCGGGCCGCCGACGGGCTCACGGCCCTGGCGCCGGAAGGGGCAAGCGTCACCTCGTAAGAAGATAACCCTCTAAAGGAATCGCCACCTCTACCGCCCAAGGCAACGCGAATCCGTCGCCTTGGGCGAAGTATTGCCTCCCATAAACAGGCCGACGGTCGGTTTGATTAAATGGCGAACTACCTCTCAAACAGATTGGACCCCATTATGACGACGGCCACGGCCACGGCCAACCCTTCGCGCACGCGCAACTTCGCCCTGCTCATCGCGGGCCTCGGGATCTCGCCGTTCGCGAACCTCATGCTTCGTTTCGCCATGTCCATGTAGGTACTCGACGAGACCGGCTCCGCGGCGGCCTTCGCCTCCATCCTCACGGCGAGCATCCTGCCCACGATCCTGCTCCCGCCCCTCGGCGGCGTGGTGGCGGATCGACTCTAAGGAGCACCCGGAAGGAAAGGCTTGCCCCGGGAGACCGTCATCTCCGACCCCTGTGGCACAATGGGTACGCACATGCATCCGAAGGGAACCGCCATGAAGAACATCCTGCTCATAGCCACCGGGGGAACCATCGCCTCGGCGGAGGACGGCCACGGCCTCTCCCCCGCGCTCACCGGCGAGGAGCTCGCCCGCGCCGTGCCCGAGACGGCGAGCCTCTGCCATCTGGACGTGGCGCAGGCCATGAACATCGACAGCACCAACATGCGTCCCGCCGACTGGATGCGCATCGCCGACGTCATCGCGGGTGCCTACGCCTCGTACGATGGCTTCGTGGTGCTGCACGGCACGGACACCATGTCCTACACCGCGGCGGCGCTTTCCTACCTCATCCAGGAGAGCCCCAAGCCCATCGTTCTCACCGGCTCCCAACAGCCCATGGGCAGCCCCTTCACCGACGCCAAGCTGAACCTCTACCAGAGCCTGCTGTGGGCCACCGACGACCGCTCGCGCGACGTATGCGTGGTCTTCGGCGGCAAGGTCATCGCCGGAACGCGCGCCCGCAAGCAACGCACCATGAGCTTCAACGCCTTCAGCAGCGTGAACTTCCCCTCGCTGGCCTATATCCGCACGGACCGGATCGTGACCGCGGCGCCGGGCGCGCGGGCCTTGAGCGGCACCGACCGGATCCCCTCCCCCGCCCCGTGCATCTACCGCCAGCTGGACGAGCGCGTCTGCGTGCTCAAGCTCACGCCCGGCCTCACCCCGCGCGTGTTCGAGCTGCTGCGCCCCGAGTACGACGGCATCATCCTGGAGACCTTCGGTATCGGCGGCATCCCCGAGTACGGCCCGGGCGAGCGCGAGTCCTACCAGCGCGCGATCTTCGACTGGGTCGATTCCGGACACACGGTGGTGATGACCACGCAGGTGCCCGAGGAGGGCCTCGACCTGGGCGTGTACGAGGTGGGACGCGCCTACGCCGAGCACCCCGGCATCCTCAAGGGCGGGGACATGACCACCGAGGCGCTCGTCGCCAAGACCATGTGGGCCATGGGCCAGACACGCGACGCGGGCGAGCTGGCCGAGCTCTTCTACCGGCCCGTGAACCACGACCGCACGGTACGGTAAGGGCTCGCGCGAAAACGGAAACCCCCTAGCGCCGCAGGGGCTGGCGTATATGCGACCAGCCCCCGTTTTAGCAGGTAGATACCATCAAGTTGCTAGAGACTCCCGGCGTCGGGCTCGCTACTCCGCGAGCTTCTCCACCCGGTCGAGCGCCGCGTCCAGCGTCTTTTTTGCCTTGGCCTTGGCGCGCGCCGCCTCCTCGCGGGCGCGCTCGGCGTCGGCCGCGCGGCGCTCGGCGTCCGGATCAGGTACCACGAGCGCGCTGGCGTCGTCGGCCACCAGGGATAGGGCCTTGTCGGGGCAGACCTCGGCGCACAGGCCACAGCCCACGCAGTACTGGCGCTCCACCTTGAAGCGCCCCGCCCCCACCAAATCGCACGCGTGCACGGGGCACACGCGCACGCACTCGCCGCACATCGTGCATTTGGAGAAGTCGCATTCCGGCGCCTTGACCTGGATGTTCTCGGCCAGTTCGGGGTGGTTCTGCAGCGTGGAGAGTAGGAGCTGCCGACTCTGCGTCAGGATGCGGCGACGCTTCTCCGAGCTCACGCCGCACGCCGCGTTGAGGGTCCGCTCCAGGCGCGAGATCTGGTTGGAATGGTCGCGCAGCCGCTGCGTCACCGAGGTCACGGCCGCCACGGCGGGATTGAGTTTAGAGACCGCGAGCCCCGTGGAGCGCACGATGTTGTCCATGAACTCCTTGCGCTCGTATTCGCGGCGCTTGCGACATGCGAGGTCGCGCGCCTCCACCTCGAGCCCCATCCCCACGCCGGACCATTCCTCGGCGGTGGCGATCGCCTCGCCCAGGGCCTCCTCGCCCGTGACGTTGCGGCACTTGGCGCAGATGTCGAGCGGGAGGTACACGCTCACGTTGGGGTAATCGGCGAGGATCGAGAGCCAGGTCTCGGCCGTGACGTCGCCCACGCAGGCGAGCACGACCTCGTTCTCGCGCGGCAGGCGGCGCAGCGCACGGGTGCAGGTCACGTAGGCCGTCTCATGCGACGCGGCAGCCTCGGCCACCTTGTCGTAGAGCTTCTTGGGGGCGATACGCGGCGAGACGAACGCCTCCGTGGGGCACGCCGCCACGCACAGGCCGCATTTGCGGCAGGTGTCCTTGATCTCGATGGAGCCGTCCTCGATCTCGATGGCGTTAACCGGGCAGGCGTCCATGCAGGCCGAGCAGGTGCTCTTCTCATGCTTGCAGCGCAGGCACGGGATGGTGTTGGCGCGCGGGCGCTCCTTGTAGTCGGCGGGGTTCCATTGCGGGACCTCCTTGATGCCCGCGGTGCCCATGAGGGTGTCGGTGATGCCGCCGAACGGGTCCTTGAGGGCGCCGAGACCCTTGCTGATATCGATGATGTCGTCGAACAGGTCGTGCTGCTGCGCCATGGAGCCTCCCCAGCCTTGCTGCGCGGATTCGCGAACGTTAAGTGTACTACTGCGGCAGGCGATGGGGATGACGATGAGCACGCTCCGGCAGATAGGCACGGGACGGTGTCGACGCATGGCACCTTGCAGGCGATTCGCAGACGACCGTAGGCGTTTTTCAAGGTAGTGAAGCGTTTTTCGGCAAGGCTGGAAACCTTGCCCGCAAAACCCCGGGTCAGGATCGTGGCGATAATCGAGGTAGTGAATAACCGGTTCACTACCTTGAGAACAGGTGTCGCTTTCGATTCATTACCTTGGAAAACGGCTACGGACGTCGGGAACCGTAGGACACCCCACCGACCATCGCCCCGCCATACGGCAAATGGACCTGTCCCCCTGTCACCTTCCCGCGGTGAGGCCGCGGACGGAGCCCGCCGCGCGGGCGATCGCCCCATGGCGCGCATTCCGGGCAGATGCGGGCGCGCGGGCAGCAGCTCCTCGATGCCCGCGCGGGAGACCGCCTCCTGCGGGATCCGCAACGCGCCCAGGAGCACCATGCGCACCATGCCTGCGTCGAAGCCCATGAACAGGCAGGCGAAGGCCTCCACGTCGCAGGGCTTGCCGGCGTCCGCAGCCTGCTCGACGGGAAGGCCCCTCCGCAGCCGCTCGTTATCCCGGGACCCGCCCGCTCAATCTTTCCTTCCCACCTTAGCAGGCAAAACGTGCCCAGGGCAAGCGTGAGGCGCGCCCGGGTCCCTGGACCCGAGCGCGCCTCCCATGCAAGGCGGTAACGGCTAGCGACAGCTAGATCTTCTCGACCACCTTAGCGCCCATCGCCACGGTGCCGAGCACGCGCGCGGCCGGGGTCGACCCATCGGCGATGTCGACGGTGCGCCACCCCTCGTCGAGCACGGCGGAAACCGCGGCGCGCACGACGTCAGCGGCGTCGGGCATGTCGAGGCTGTAGCGCAGCATCATCTCCACGGACAGGATCTGCGCCAACGGGTTGGCGATGCCCTTCCCCGCGATGTCGGGGGCACTGCCGTGGCTCGGCTCGTAAAGCGCCACGCCGTCACCCAGGCTCGCGCTCGCAAGCATGCCCAGCGAGCCCGTAATCTGGGCAGCTTCGTCGGACAGGATGTCGCCGAACATGTTCTCGGTCACGACCACGTCGAAGTCAGCCGGGCGGTTGATGAGCTGCATGGCGGTGTTGTCGACCAGCATGTCCTCGAGCTGCACGTCGGCGTAGTCCGCGTCGTGCACGCGGTGCACCACCTCGCGCCACATGCGGGAGGTATCGAGTACGTTGGCCTTGTCCACGCTCGTGACCTTGCCGCGACGGCGGCGCGCCGCATCGAAGGCCTGGCGGGCGATGCGCTCGACCTCGTACTCGCGATACTCGAGCGTGTCCACCGCGTGCTGCCCGGGCCGACCGTTCGCGCCCGCTCCCTCCTCGTCATAGAAGCGCTGGCGGGCGCCGAAGTACAGGCCGCCCGTGAGCTCGCGCACGATCATGAGGTCCACGCCGTCGATGACCTCGGGACGCAGCGTGGACGCGCTCGCCAGCGGCGCGAAGATCTGGACCGGGCGCAGGTTGGTGTAGAGCCCCAGCTCCTTGCGGATGCGGAGCAGGCCCTGCTCCGGGCGCCGCTTGGAGCTGTCGGTGGTGTCCCACTTGGGCCCGCCCACCGCCGCGAGCAGCACGGCGTCCGAGGCACGCGCGGCATCGAGGGTCCCCGCGGGCAGCGGGTCTCCCTCGACATCGATCGCCGCGCCGCCGATCAGCGCGTCCTCGCAGGCGAAATCAACACCGAAGCGACGTCCCACGGCCGCGAGCACCTTCTTGCCCTCGGCGATGATCTCCGGACCGATACCGTCGCCCGGCAGACAGCAGATCTTGTAGCCCTTCTTCACGTTGCAACTCCAATCAGCCGAGCTCGGCCCGGCGGCAAACGGGTTTTCCATGGCGATTTCCTCGTATTCCCGGGCGCGAGGCCCCCTTCGGCGCCGATTCCCAGCGCCCCAAGTCAAACCTCGCCCGATATGTACCAAATTACCGGCATGGGCAAAGTAGCCCGCATTGCTTTCCTGGGGTTTTGTCCCCAAAAACGGGTCCTCTACTCGCACCGACCCGTTTATTTGGTACATATCTCGGGAGGTTTGGCTCCAACCCCCTCCAAACGCCCTATCTTGATCCTTTCTAGAACGATTCCTACCTTTGCGCCGCCAACGTGGCCCGCGTGCGCTCCACGAGGCCTCCAGCCTCGATGATCTCGGCGATGAACGGCGGGAAGGGCTCGGCGGTGAACGTCTCGCCCGTGCGCGCGTTGGTGATGGCGCCCGTCTCGGTATCCACAGCCACGGTATCCCCCGCCGCGATGGCATCCACCGCCGCCGGGCACTCCAGGATGGGCAGGCCCACGTTGATGCTGTTGCGGTAGAAGATGCGCGCGAAGCTCTTGGCGATCACGCAGGAAACGCCCGCGGCCTTGATGGCCACCGGCGCGTGCTCGCGCGAGGAGCCGCAGCCGAAATTCTCCTCGGCGACGATGATGTCACCAGGCTTCACCGTGGTAGCGAAGGAGGGGTCGATGTCCTCCATGGCATGGGCGGCCAGGTGCGCGCGGTCGGAGCTGTTGAGGTAGCGGGCCGGGATGATGACGTCGGTGTCGACGTCGCGGCCATATCGGAATACCTTGCCTTCGAACTTCATATGAGACTCCTTGCTATGGGTCAGGTGGACGTTTGCCCCGGGCAAATGTCCACTAGGCGATATCAGCGGGAAGGGCGATGTGGCCGGCCACGGCGGATGCGGCAGCCACCGCGGGGCTCGCCAGGTACACCTCGCTCGTCACGTCGCCCATGCGACCCACGAAGTTGCGGTTGGTCGTTGAGACGCACCGCTCCCCCGCCGCGAGGATGCCCATGTAGCCGCCCAGACACGGGCCGCACGTGGGCGTGGAGAACACACATCCGGCGTCGATGAACACGTCGGCCAGCCCCTCGGCCATGCTCTGCTTGAAGACCTTCTGCGTGGCGGGGATCACGATGCAGCGCACGCCGGGGGCCACGGTACGGCCGCGCATGACCTCGGCGGCGGCGCGCATGTCCTCGATGCGCCCGTTGGTGCAGCTGCCGATGACCGCCTGGTCGATCGCGATATGGCGGCTCTCCTCCACCGGATGCGTGTTGCTCGGCAGGTGGGGCCAGGACACGCACGGCTTGATGTCCGCGGCGTCGATGCGGACGATGCGGGCGTACTCCGCGCCCGGGTCGCTGTGGTACTCGACACTCGGGCGCTGGCCGCGACCCTCCATCCAGGCGCGGGTGACGTCGTCCACCTCGATGATGCCCGCCTTGCCGCCGGCCTCGATCGCCATGTTGGAGATGCACATGCGTCCCTCCATGGACAGACCGCGGATGGTGGAGCCGGTGAACTCCATGGCCTGGTACAGGGCACCGTCGACGCCGATCAGACCGATGACGTGCAGGATGATGTCCTTCGCGCTGGCCCCGGCGGGCAGCTCGCCCTCGACCTCGAACTTGATGGTGGGCGGCACCTTGAACCACGCGCGGCCGGTGGCCAGGCCCACGCCGGCATCGGTGGAGCCAACGCCGGTGGAGAAGGCGCCCAGCGCGCCGTACGTGCAGGTATGCGAATCGGCGCCGATGATCAGGTCGCCGGGGACCACGGTGCCCGTCTCGGGCAGCAGGGCATGCTCCACGCCCGCGCAACCCTGCTCCCAGTAATGGGCGATCTTCTGCTCGTGGGCGAAGTCGCGCATCTTCTTGGTCTGCTCGGCGCTCTTGATGTCCTTATTGGGCGCGTAGTGGTCGGGCACGAGGCACACGCGGTCGCGGTCGAATACGGACTCGGCGCCGAGCTCGTGGAACACATCGATGGCGATGGGCGCCGTGATGTCGTTGGCGAGCACGATATCGAGGCCGCACTCAACGAGCTGGCCCGGGCGCACCTCATCGAGCCCGGCATGGGCCGCCAAGATCTTCTCGGCGATGGTCATCGGTCTGGTCATATGTATTTCCCCTCTGGTTGATTACCGCAATGGGCTTGGGGCCCAGGTCATATCATCCCGTGCTCAAACAGCTGCTTCGCAGAACTGCGCTCGGGACGATTTGCCCTCTTCCCCTCGGCAAACCCTACTTCCCGGCCTTGGCGCGGGCCGTTTGGATCATGCGGTTGATCGCGTTCACGTAGGCCTTCGCGCTCGAGACGATGATGTCGTTGTCCGCGCCGCGGCCCGTGTACACGCTTCCGTCCTCGGCGGACACGCGCACCGTGACCTCGCCGATCGCGTCGATGCCGCGCGTGATGGCCTTGATCGAGAACTCGGACAGGTCGCCGTGGACCGCCACCACCTGGTCGACGGCCTTGTACGCGGCGTCCACCGGGCCGGAACCCGTGGCGCACACCACGCGGGCCACGCCGAGCTCGTCGGTGATGGTGGCCGTGGCCGTGGGCACCAGCGGGTCGCCGCAACTCACCTGCAACGCGTCCAGTGTGTAAATGGCCGTGACCTCGCGCTGGCGCTCCTGCACCATCGACTCCAGGTCCTCGTCGTAGACCTCTTTCTTCTGGTCGGCGATCTCCAGGAACCGCTGGTAGACCTCCTCGAACTCCGCGTCCTCAAAGGTGTAGCCCAGCTCGGCCATGCGGTGCCGCAGCGCCGCGTGGCCCGAGCGCGCGGAGAGGATGATCTCGGAACCGGCGGCGCCCACGTCGGCCGGATCGATGATCTCGTAGGTGTCGCGCGCCTTGAGCACGCCGTCCTGATGGATGCCCGAGCTGTGCGCGAAGGCGTTGGCGCCCACGATGGCCTTGTTGGGCTGCACATTGATGCCGGTGATGCTGCTCACGAGCTTGCTCGCATGGGTCAGCTCGCGCGTCACGATATCGGTGTGGGCATCCAGCGCGTCCTCGTGCATCTTGATGGCCATCACGACCTCCTCGAGCGAGGTGTTGCCGGCGCGCTCGCCCAGGCCGTTGATGGTGCACTCGATCTGCGTCGCGCCGTTTCGCACGCTCTCCAGCGCCAGCGCCGTGGCCATGCCCAGGTCGTTGTGCGTGTGCACGGAGATGGTCACGCCCTCGATGCCGTCCACACGCTCGCGCAGGTCGCGGATGCGCGCGCCGAAGTCCCACGGCATGTTGTAGCCCGTGGTGTCGGGGATGTTCACCACCGTGGCACCGGCCCTCACGGCCGCCTGGACGATCCGCACCAGGAACTCCTGGTCGGAGCGGCCCGCGTCCTCGGCGTAGAACTCCACGTCGTCAACGAAGGAGCGCGCGTACTTCACGGCGTGGATGGCACGCTCGATGGCTTGCTCCTCGGTGAGGTGCAGCTTGTCGCGCAGATGGGAGGGGGACACGCCCAGGCCGGTATGGATGCGCGGGCGCTTGGCGGTCTTGAGCGCCTCGGCAGCGACCTCGATGTCCTTATCGACGGCGCGCGTCAAGCCGCATACCGTGCAGACGTCACCCGCGATCTTGCCGATCTCGGCCACGGACTTGAAGTCGCCCGGACTGGAGATGGGAAAGCCCGCCTCGATAACGTCCACGTTCATGCGCACCAGCTGGCGGGCGATGACGAGCTTCTCCTCGGTGTTCATGCTCGCGCCGGGCGACTGCTCGCCGTCGCGCAGGGTGGTATCGAAGATATGGATCTTGCGGCTCATGGTTCCTCCCGGTCGGGTCCGTGCGGGGCGTCGGCGGGGAGTCACGAGCGGCCGGCCTGGAACCGAGGTCCGATGGGCCGAAAGACGAGAAAGCACCCGCCGCGCGAAACGCCCTGCCAAACAAGGGATACGTACGCGTTCGGGTGCTTTAGGGGTTTAAAGGTAAACGGGAAGGACCCTAGCGCGTACCAGCCGGTAGTAGCGCTAGGCCAAGAAGCTGCATGTTCTGGGAGATGCGAGCCATCTGGGCGTCCTTTCGGTCAACAACGTGCTTTAGTCTAGCAGAGCACATGGTGGCGGCAAGCGATTACCGGTAACCGAAAAGCCTGTAACGATTCTGTAACGGCGGAAGGAAGAGGGCGAAGGGCAGAGGACGCTACCCGTCAATCAGCCGGGCGTAATCGCGCGGCCCGTTGAAGACCCGACGCACCGTGACGCGTTCGCTACCCCGCCAGCAGCCGCGCGATACGGGGCAAGCGTGCTTGGAGCGTATCCTTCCCCGCCTCGCCCACGGGAATACCGGAGCGGATCGCCACGATGAGGTCGTCCATGGCCTCGGAGACGCCACGGCGGAACAGGCCCATGCGCGGACCGGGAGCAAACCGCGCCACAAGGCCCGCCCGCGGCGCCACAAGGACGCCGCACCAGACGGCACCCACCGCGACGCACGCGGCGGCGAGGGACCCGAACGTCGAGGCTCCGCCGGGCACGTCCCCCGCGAACACGCCCAGCCCGTACACGCGCTGCCCCGTGGCGAGGGCCAGCCCATCGAGCGCGGGCACAGCCGCACCCTCCCCCAACGCCACCACCAGCGAGTCCACCTCGCCCACGCCCTCGGGCTCCACGCGCATGACCTCCAGCGGCTCGTAGCCCGCCTCGCCCGCATGGCCCAGACGGTCGTACACGCGCATGGCCTCGGCTAGGTCCGCAAGCAGCAGCCCAGCCGCGCCATCGGCTGCGCCCGCGCTCAGATCGACCAGGCCGACCGAGCGCGGCACGCGGGGGTTCAACGGACGCGAGCCGTCCATCACAGCAGCGGCGAGAGCTCGCCGAGCGCGAAGAGCGTCACCTGGTGCATCGCGCGCGAGACGGCCGTGTAGAGCCGGCGGCGCGCCAGCGGCGTATCCGGATAGGTCGCCGCGTCGGCGTCGGGCACCACCACGTGGTCGAACTCGAGCCCCTTGGCGATGGCCAGCGGCACGATCACCACTCCCGCCGCGGGCAGAGCATGGTTCTTCTTGGCCACGGGCACCGTGCCACCGAGCCGCTTGCCCATGGCGTAGGCCGCCTTCGTGCTATCGACCACGATGGCCGTGAGGCCCTCCTCCTGCGCGGCGGCGGCGCCGGCCACCTCGCGCAGCGCCGCGGTGAACGCCCCCTCGTCCGCGAACGCCTCGCAGCGCGGCTCCAGGCCGGCGCGGCGCACGCTCGCGAGCTTGATGTCGTCGCCCATGTTCACCAGGCGGCTGAACACCGCGGTGACCTCGGGCGATGAACGGTAGCTCGTGAGCAGGCGGCATACGTCCACGGAGCCGTGGCTCGCGGTGAAGATCCGGCGCATCTCGTCAAAGCTCGCGGTTCCCTCACGGATGGCCTGGTTGGGGTCGCCCAGCAGCAGGAAGTGCGCCCCGGAGAAGAACCGCGCCATCACGCGCAGCTGGGCCGCCGAGTAGTCCTGCACCTCGTCGATCATCACGTAACGGGCGTCGCTCGCGCCGCGGCCGCAGATCAGCAGGCGCAGGTAGAGCAGCTCCACCGCCGAGAGTGCGCTGCTGCCGAGCATCCGCATGCCGATGCGGTCCAGGCGCAGCCACGCGAGCTGGTCGATCTGCCGCTCGCCCGCCGCCAGGAACAGCTGGTCCACGTACTTGCGCGTCTGGGCCGCCGTCTCCTCCTCGTCCGCCGGGTTCGCCACGAAGCCCAGCAGGCGCATCTGCTCCTCCACATCCAGGCCCAGCATGCGCTCTTGCCACGCCTCGTCGCGCGACATGCGGCTGAGCTTTTGGCCCAGGCGCTCGCGCAGCTCGTCGGTAACGAGCGCCACGAAGCGCGGACCGATCCCGTACTTCATGTTCTTGCCCACCACGGACATGATCTGCGCCGGCGTGATGAGCACCTCGTCGTCAACCGCCACGCTCTTCACGTCGTCTTGACCAATCGAGAGCGTGCTCAGCGCCGATTCGAGCGCGTCGAGCGAGCTCGCGGGCGTGCTCGAGCCGTCGTCGCGGTTGCCGGCGCCCTGCTCGTTCACGAAGTCGCGCCATGTGTAGAGGCGCGGGTTAGCCTCGCCCATGCTCGGTAGCACGCCGTCGATATAGCGCTCGAACACCTCGTTGGGGCTGAACAGGTACACCTGGTCGGCCGAGAGCGTCTCGTGCTCCCGGTACAGCAAGAAGGCGATGCGCTGCAGCATCACGGAGGTCTTGCCCGAGCCCGCGATGCCCGCCACCAGCATCACCGGCACGTCCTCGTGGCGCACCACGGCGTTCTGCTCGCGCTGGATGGTGGCGGTGATGGCCTGCAGCTTCTCGCTGTGGTGCTTGCGGAGCGCAGAGAGCAGTAGCGAGTCCTCGATGGCCACGGTGGTGTCGAAGTAGCTGTGCAGCACGTCGCGCTCGATGTCGAACTGGCGGCGCAGCTCGAGCTCCACGGTGCGGACCTGGCCGTTGACCTTATAGCTGGTCTGGCCGTTCTCCTGGTTGTAGTAGGTCTCGGCAATGGGGTTGCGCCAGTCGACCACGAGCGGGATATGGTGGTCGTCGGTGATGCCGGCCGAACCGATGTACACCTCGCGCGCGGGGCGGTCGGGGCGCATCTTGAGCTTGACCTTGGCGAAGTACGGCTGCCGCAACAGCAAGAGCACCTTGCGCAGGCGGTCGACCGAAAAGTCATGGTACTGGTTGTACGCGTCGATGACGGCGTTCAGGGTCTCGATGGCGGCGAGCGTCTCCATGGTCTCGTCCGCGCCGCCGAAGTCGGGACGGATCTCCTCGGACATGGTGATGAGGTCCGCCGCGGCCTGGCTGTGGTCGGTCTCGAGCTGATGCGTCAGCTCGTCGCGAAAGCCGATAAGCTGGGCGAAGAGCTTGTCGAGATGTGCCTGCTCCTCGTCGTACACGGGGTCGTCGGCATGCTCGGCGGCGAGTTCCTGCTTGATGGGCGTGGTGTCCATGGTCCTCCTCAAAACTTTGGTGTATCAGTGTACCCCATACGCAAACGGACGGCCCCGCATGGGAGCCGTCCGCGTCATCTACAGGCTATGTTCGGTTGCGAGGCTTTTCGACCGCCTCCGCACCCTAATCTCGATCCGCCGCGTCGACCAGGTCCTCAGCGAAATCGTGTTTATAGAGGTTATCCTCCTTGATCTGGCGCCACCCCGACTCGCTCACGAGGTCCTCGGTGAGCGCGATGCCAAACGTCCGCTCAAGGGCCGCGCGCGTGAAGACGTAGCGGTCCTCGTCCGCGAGGTCATCGCCCTCCGTGACCGTCAGGTGGAGTTCCTCGAGATCCGGGAGCACAGCCATAAGCACGGTCGCGTCGTAGGCGAGGGCGAGGTCGACGGAATCGTCGTCATAGGTATCCGGTATACCGCGATAGGACACGCTCAGCGCGCCCGTCTCGAGGTCGGCATTCAGATACGCGGCCACATCCCCCATGGGAAGCGCGCGGAGGAGCCACCCCACGTTCAGCGAATCCACGACGGTCGTCCCCGTATACGGGGCAACGTCGCCGCTCTGTGCATTCACCACCTGGACGGCCAAGTTGTCCGCGGGCTCACCGTCGATGCGCACGCTGCCGTCCCCGCCAACCGTCACGCCGGCGTCACCGCGCTGTATCGAGATGCCGTTGCCCTCGTCGTCCGAGATCTTGATCGAGGAGCTGCTCGTAAACCCGCTCGCCGAGTCGAACGCCTTGAACGCCACGGCCCCGCATGCGGCAATCGCCACGCAGCCGATAACGAAGATCGCCGCGATAACGATCAGCACGACCTTCAACGCGCTCGGCCGCTTCTTCTCAGTGAGGTTTCCAACCGGATTGTTTTTCTCATTTTGGGCGGTCATCAAAGGAGTTGCGGGACGCGAATCCGTGGCCTCTTCCCTATCTGACGCGAATGCCTCTTCCGCTTCACCCTCATCGTGCCGTGATTCTTCTTCAAGCACGTCCTCGATATCCATGAAGCTTGCCTTGGCCTGCTCGAGCGCCACCTCGACGTCGACGCCCTGGGCGATAAGGTCCTCGTATCGCGCGACGAGGTTCCCGTAGATCTCCTCCTTGAGTTCGATCATCTCGGCGGTGAGCACGCGTCCCTCAAAGAGGTGCTCGACGTACATCCTCAGCTCATTCATGGTCTTCTCCATCTCTTGAAAGCAACCGGTCGATGATCTTTCGTACCGCGTCCCACCGAGCGCGCGACTCCTCGAGTTCCAAGGAGCCCGCATCGGTGATGTGGTAGTACTTTCGCCTCGCGCCCTGGGTCTCATCGCCCCAGTAGCTCTCCACATGCCCATGCTTCTCGAGCCGTTTCAAGCTCGTGTAGAGCGATGGCTCCTTCATCTCGTATTCGCCCTGGCTTTTAGCGGCGACGCTCTTGAGGATCTCGTATCCGTAGTTATCGCCATCGGCGAGGACGTTCAAGACGGTCGCGTCGATATTGCCTCGAATCAGGTCGCTCACGGCATCTCGCGTGGCCATCGGCACCTCCTCTCGTCTCAATAGTGTTATTCTAAACCATAGTACTATGTATGTCGATGTATTTTGCTCACCATAATCCATATAAGTTTATGGCAAAGAAAAACCCGGCCCCGCAACTGCGGAACCGGGTTATTACCCACGTTATGTGAGAGGTGCGCTACTCAGCGAGGAAGTTGCGCTGGACGGCGGCGTCGACCTTGACGCCCGGGCCCATGGTGGAGGACACGGAGATGCTCTTCACGTACTTGCCCTTGGCGGAAGCCGGCTTGACGCGAAGGATCTCGGTGTACAGGGCGGCGTAGTTCTCGACGAGCTTCTCGTTGTCGAAGGACACGCGACCCATCGGGACGTGGCAGATGCCGTAACGATCGGCACGATACTCCACGCGGCCGGCCTTGAGCTCGCCGACCATCTTGGCAACGTCCATGGTCACAGTGCCGAGCTTGGGGTTCGGCATCAGGCCACGGGGGCCGAGGATCTTACCGATGCGGCCGACCTTGGCCATCATGTTCGGGGTGGCGATGGCGGCATCGAAATTGATCTCGCCGGCCTGGATGGCGGCCACGAGCTCGTCGGAACCGATGACGTCGGCGCCGGCCTCCTCGGCCTCGCGAGCCTTCTCGCCCTCGGCGAAGACGGCCACGCGCACGGACTTACCGGTGCCGTGCGGCAGGGAGATGGAGCCGCGGATGTTCTGGTCGGCCTTGCGGGTATCGATGCCGAGACGGAAGTGAACCTCAACGGTCTCATCGAACTTGGCGTTGGCCAGGTCCTTCACGAGCTTGACAGCCTCAAGCGGGCTGTACACCGCGGTGCGGTCGATCTTCTCGGCGGCGGCGCGATACGCCTTACCATGCTTCTGAGCCATGTTGGCCTCCTTCTGTGGTCGTAACGGGCATGCGCCCTTCCACATCAAGCGCGACCGCCCCATGCAGCCGCGCGATTACACGAATGAACCGAGTTACTCGGCGATGGTCACGCCCATGGAGCGGGCGGTACCGGCGACGATCTTCTTGGCGGCGTCGATGTCGTTTGCGTTGAGGTCCGGCATCTTGATCTCGGCGATCTTGGTGAGCTGCTCGTCGGTCAACTGGCCGACCTTGTCGCGCTGCGGAACGGCGGAACCGCTCTTGAGCTTGAGCTCCTTCTTGATGAGGTGAGCCGCAGGCGGGGTCTTGCAGACGAAGGTGAAGGAGCGATCCTCGTAGACGGTGATCTCGACGGGGATGATGTCACCCATCTTGTCCTGCGTGGCGGCGTTGAAGGCCTGGCAGAACTGCATGATGTTGACCTGGGCGGCACCCAGGGCGGGGCCCACGGGAGGAGCCGGGTTGGCCTGGCCGGCCTGGATCTGAAGCTTGATGACGGTGGCGATCTTCTTCTCAGCCATGGTCATTCCTTCCTGAACACGAACGTGTAAATCAAACTATCGTCAGCGCCCTTCCCCTAGAAGCACGGTGACCGGTGAGCGGCCGGAACCGAAAGGGTCGAGCGCATGAACGGCGAACTTGGGACCGAGGCGCTAGGCGATGACCTCGATCTGCTCAAAGGAGAGCTCGACGGGGGTCTCGCGGCCAAAGATCATCAGGCTGACCTTGATCTTGGCGGCCTCGGCGTTGACCTCGGAAACCTGGCCGTCGAAACCGGCGAGCGGGCCACTGGTGACGCGGACGGTGCTGCCGACCTCGACATCCACGGACGTACGCTTGGAACCGCCGCCCTTATCGGACTTGCGCATCATCTTGTTGTACTCTTCGCGGGAAAGCGGTGCAGGTTTGCCGCTACCGCCCAAAAAGCCGGTGACGCCGGGCGTGTTGCGAACGCAGGTCCAAGAGTCGTCATCCATTTCCATACGGACGAGCACGTAGCTCGGGAAGATCTTGGAATCCTTGGTCTCGCGCTTGCCGCCCTCTTTGATCTCGGTAACGGTCTCCATCGGGATCTGGATATCGAAGATGCGGTCCTGCATGCCCATGGTCTCGATGCGGTGCTGCAGGTCGGTCTTGACCTTGTTCTCGTAGCCGGAATAGGTGTGGACGATATACCAACGCTTGGACATGCCTTAACCCCTCAGGCCGGAAACGAGTACGAGGCCCTGGCTGATGACGGCATCGAGCAGGGCGATGGCCACACCGATCACCACGAGCGAGACGATCACGGCGACGGTGTAGTTGACGAGCTCCTTCTTGCTCGGCCACGTGACGCGCTTCATCTCGGAGCGCACGGAGCCGAAGTAGCTCTTGATACGGGCGAAGACACCCGGCTTGGCGTTCTTCTTGGAGGCCTTCTTGGCAGCCTTCTTCTCGACCTTCTTGTCAGCCTTGGATGCGGCCTTGACGGAAGCCTTGGAAGCCGCCTTGGCGGACTCGTTATCGGCCGCCTGGGCCTTCTTGTTCTTCTTGTTGGCCATATGGCTTACCTCCGGCGAAAAACGCCCTATACAGTAGAAACCGTAAGCCCCCAATGGAGGCTTACGGATTGATGACTGGCACGCCAGGAAGGACTCGAACCCTCAACACTCGGTTTTGGAGACCGATGCTCTACCAATTGAACTACTGGCGTATAAGTTGGAAACTAGCGAGTCTCCTTGTGCAGCGTATGCTTACGGCACCAGGGGCAATACTTCTTGATCTCCATGCGATCAGGCATGTTTGCCTTGTTCTTGGTCGTCGTATAATTGCGGCGCTTGCACTCGGTGCAGGCAAGGGTAACCATAGTACGCATGAATCTAATAACCTCCAATACCGTCCCATGCGGGCACGGCTGCTAATGATATAACCGAGCTATAGAACCTGTCAAGCACGTTCATAAGTTCTGCAGCCCGCAGGGGCAAAAAGAAACCCGACACCCCGTTAGGATGCCGGGTTTCCTAAGAAATCGAATCTGATCGATCGAAGTTACTCGATGATCGAGGAGACGATACCGGAACCCACGGTGTGGCCACCCTCGCGGATAGCGAAGCGCAGGCCCTCCTCCATGGCGATCGGGTGAATCAGCGTGGCCTCGATGGTCACGTGGTCGCCCGGCATGGCCATCTCGGTGCCCTCGGGCAGCTTGATGGAGCCGGTCACGTCCGTGGTGCGGAAGTAGAACTGCGGACGATAGTTGGAGAAGAACGGGGTGTGACGGCCGCCCTCATCCTTGGTGAGGACGTAAATCTCACCGGTGAAGTGGGTGTGCGGGGTCACGGAACCCGGCTTGCACAGAACCTGGCCGCGCTCGATCTCCTCGCGCTTGACGCCACGCAGCAGGATACCGACGTTGTCGCCAGCCTCGCAGAAGTCCATCTGCTTGCGGAACATCTCGATACCGGTAGCGACGGAGTTGTTGGTCTCCTTGATACCGACGATCTCGACCGGGTCGTTGAGCTTGAGCTCACCACGCTCGACACGGCCGGTGGCGACGGTGCCGCGGCCGGAGATGGTCATGACGTCCTCGACGGCCATCAGGAACGGCTTCTCGTTGTCGCGCTCCGGGGTCGGGATGTAGTCGTCAACGGCAGCCATGAGCTCGCGGATGGCGTCCATCCACTTGGCCTCGCCGTTGAGGGCGCCCAGGGCGGAGCCGCGGATGACGGGGATGTCGTCTCCGGGGAACTCGTACTCGGAGAGGAGCTCACGGGTCTCCATCTCGACGAGGTCGATGAGCTCCTCATCGTCCACCATGTCGCACTTGTTCAGGAAGACGACGATGTAGGGAACGCCGACCTGACGGGCGAGCAGGATGTGCTCGCGGGTCTGGGCCATCGGGCCGTCGGTGGCGGCGATAACCAGGATAGCGCCGTCCATCTGGGCAGCACCGGAGATCATGTTCTTGACGTAGTCGGCGTGGCCCGGGCAGTCGACGTGAGCGTAGTGGCGGTTGGCCGTCTCGTACTCGACGTGAGCGACGGAAATGGTGATGCCGCGCTCGCGCTCCTCGGGAGCCTTGTCGATGTTCTCGAAAGCGGTGAAGTCGGCCTTGCAGCCCTCGGTCTCGGAGAGAACCTTGGTGATGGCGGCGGTCAGGGTCGTCTTACCGTGGTCGACGTGACCGATGGTGCCGATGTTAACATGCGGCTTAGTGCGCTCGAACTTTTCCTTGGCCATAAAGCCCTCCTCCTTCAAGGTCGTCCCCGTGTGGGACTTTGCCTTCTTAACCCTAAGTGGCCCGCCCGGATTCCCGTTCGAGCCACTCTAGTTACCTGGTAGCGGTGACTGGATTCGAACCAGTGACGCCACGGGTATGAACCGTGTGCTCTAACCAACTGAGCTACACCGCCAATGGAGCCTGCGACCGGACTTGAACCGGTGACCTCTTCGTTACCAACGAAGTGCTCTACCGACTGAGCTACACAGGCACTCAAGCAGGGGTGGGAGCTATAGGATTCGAACCTATGTAGGCAGAGCCAACGGGTTTACAGCCCGTCCCCATTAACCACTCGGGCAAACTCCCAACTGCTTAAGTCGCGCTCCCGACCGTTCCGTTTCCGGCCCGCTCGTTCGCGTGCAAGGGGATATTACGACGCTCGGCGATTACGTGTCAACAAGTTTTCTCAAATACACGGTGTCGGGCGTATCTATAGCCTCTGATGCCCTGTAACAGCGCTTTAGCTTGACGGAGTATTTGCTTGGCTAATGAAGCTTTAGACCTGATCCACGGGTTCGCGGGCACCCTTTCCCCCGTGAAGCCGTCTCCACATCCAGCATCTGAACATATTGGGTGATAGGCTGCCTTGCTCGCCGCCCTCTTCCGAGCTTCCCCTCGTTCATTGGCACGGATATGCATTTTCCACTGTCCCAAAAGCGCATATCCGTACCAATGGATTTCAGAGCACCCCCGCAGATCAGAAACGGGCCCGCCACCGGTTGGTGACGGGCCCGTCTGCATCTATGGAGCCAGCGACAGGAATCGAACCTGCAACCCACTGATTACAAATCAGTTGCTCTACCGTTGAGCCACGCTGGCATGCGGGTTCAGGATACTTGAACGCGCGAAGGGGCGCAACAGCGCTAGCGGGAACCCAGGCCCGCGTGCCCCATGGCCGCGAGCTTGGCGCGCACCTCGGGCGAGAGCCTGCTGCCCAGCGTGAACTTCATGTTGGGAGCCTCCTCCTGCACGCGCTCGATCTCGTGGTCGATCTGGTCGATCTCCTCCACCAGCATGCGCGCGGAGATACGGGCCACGCCCTTCCCCATCACCGTGGCCTGGATGGTGCCGTCCGAGGTCACCACGCTGCAGGCGCGCCCCTGCTCGCGCGCCTCGGTGCAGAGGCGCTGGATCACCGTGTCGGCCGAGACGCCCGTGGGCGAGTACTCGATCCGAATGCCCGCCTGCGGCAGGTTGGGCCGGTCGGGGTTGAGGTTGCCCGCGCCGTCGAACACGATCACGGCCTCGTAGCTGCCCTGCGCGAACGCCGCCACGTCGGCGATGAGCGCTATGCGCGCGGAGTCGTAGCGGTCGTCGGAATAGGGATGGTCCCCGCGGTCGAACACGAGCCGCTCGTACTTGGGCGTGGCATGGATGATGTTATAGCCGTCGACCACCAGGAGCTCCCTCTGGCCGCGGGCGTTGGTGCCGCGCGGCGGCTCGGTGGCGGAAGGCGCGCCGTAGACCCCGGAGCCGCCGAACGCGTTGCCCACGCCGTAGGTGGCGGCGGAGACCGTCTCGCGCACGGAACCCTCGCCGAAGCGCTTGGCCTTGGACTTCTTGCGGTTCTTCTTGGTCATATCCTCGATTCCCTCCCCTCTGGTTCGTGCCGTCGCCGGTATCCTCGGTTCATTGAGATAAATCCGTCGTTTATATACGGCAGGACGTGATTTTCATCTCAATCAACAGGCGGCACCGAGGCGCATCCCGTTCATTGAGACGTTTCTGCACCTATACCCGGTACGAACGTGCAGAAATGTCTCAATGAGCCGCGTAGCGCCTAGATGAGCTGTGGGTTGGCCCTCAGCCACTCGTACATGAGCACGGTCGAGGCCTGCGCCACGTTGAGGCTCTCGGTCTTGCCGCGCTGCGGCAGCTTGGTGAGCATGTCGCACTTCTCCTGGGTGAGGCGCGAGAGGCCCTCCCCCTCCGAACCCATCACGAGCGCCACGCGCCCGTCGAGCGGGGTGTCCCAGCACACGTCCTTCGCGTGCTCGGTGGCGCCCACCACCCAGAAACCGGCCTCCTTGAGCTGGTCCAGAGCGCGCGCCAGGTTGGGGACCTGCGCCACGGGCAGGTGCATGACGGCGCCCGCGGAGGTCTTGAAGGTGCCCACGCCCACGCCGGCGGCGCGCTTGTTGGCGATGATGACGCCGGTAGCGCCCACCACCTCGGCGGAGCGCACGATGGCGCCGAGGTTTCCCTCGTCCGTCACGTGGTCGAGTATCACGACGAGCGCGGGGCCCGTGCCAGAGGCGGCGACGATGTCCTCCGTGGACTTGTACGGGAAGGAGCCGACCTCCAGCGCGATGCCCTGGTGCGCGCCGTGGCTGGAGATGGCGTCGAGCTCCTCGCGCGGCACGAAGTCCACGGGCACGCCGGCCACGCGGCAGGCGTCGACGTACTGGGCGGTACCGGCGTCGCTCTCGGTGTCGGCCACGAGGGCGCGCTTGACCGGGAAGCCCGCGGTCAGGGCCTCGGCCACGGCGCGGCGCCCCTCGATGTAGAGGCCGGCGGGACGCGCGGCCTGCTCGCGGGGCGCCCGGGCGGGACGGGGGCCGCGCTGCTGCGCCGCGGGCTTGCCGGCACGCCGCGGGGCGGGGCCGGAAGCGGGGCGGGCGGCGTTCTTGCCGGCGCGCTTGCGGTTCTTGTCCAAGGTTCGTTCCTTTCAGATGGAGAAGGTCTCGACGACGCGGGGCCTCGGTTCCCGAGCGCCCCGGCAGCGCGGAGCGCTAGGCGTGCTTGATGCGGCTGCCCGCGGCGGTGTCCTCGATCACGAGGCCCATGTCGCGCAGCTGGTCGCGGACGGCGTCGGCGCGCGCCCAGTCCTTGGCGGCGCGGGCCTCGGCGCGCGCCTCGAGGATCTTGGTCGCCGCCACGTCCACGTCGTCGCCCGTGTAGCCCACGAGCCCCGCGGCCACGCCGAGCAGGCCCAGCGGCAGCTCCTCGCGGGGCTCGGGCAGCTCGATGCCCAGCACGGAGAGCGCGTCCGCTATCCAGGACGCGGCTTGGAGCGCGGCCCCCTCATCCACCGCGCCCGCGGCCTGGGTGGCCTCGAGATACTGGTTGGCGCGGGTCACGGCCTCGAACACGGCCGCGATGGCGCCCGCGGTGTTGAAGTCGTCGTCCATGCAGCCGGTGAAGGCCTCGCCGTAGCGCGCGAAGTCGGCCGTGAGGACCTCGGCGGCAGCTGAGTCGGGCGCGCCCGCGGCGTGCGCGGCGGCCCAGCGCAGGTTCTCGACCGTGCCGGCGATGCGCGCGAGCGAGTTCTCAGCGCCCTCCAAGCGCTCCCAGGAGAAGTCCAGCGGGCTGCGGTAGTGGGTCTGCAGCATGAGCAGGCGCAGCGCGGCGGCGGAGTGCTCGGCCAGGACCTCGTCGAGCGTGAAGAAGTTGCCGAGGCTCTTGCTCATCTTCTCGCCGTTAACCAGCAGCATGCCCGTGTGCATCCAGGTGTTGGCGAAGCCCTCGTGCCAGGCGCAGGTGGCCTGGGCGCACTCGTTCTCGTGGTGCGGGAAGGCCAGGTCGGAGCCGCCGCCGTGGATGTCGATCGGCGTGCCCAGGTAGCGGTGCACCATGGCGGCGCACTCGGTGTGCCAGCCCGGGCGGCCCTCGCCCCAGGGGCTCTTCCAGCTGGGCTCGCCGGGCTTGGCGGCCTTCCACAGGGCAAAGTCAAGCGGGTCGGCCTTGTCCTCGTTCTCCTCGATGCGGGCGCCCACCATGAGGTCATCGATCTTGCGGCCGGAGACCTCGCCGTAGGACCCGTCGCTGCGCACGGAGAAGTACACGTCGCCGTTATCGGCGGCGTAGGCGTGGCCCTGCTCGATCAGGCTCTTGATCATGGCGATCATGGGGCCGATTTCCTTGGTGGCGCGCGGGCGCACGTCGGGGTCCATCACGTTGGCGCGGCGCATGACGTCGATGAACTTGTCGGAGAACTCCTGCGCGACCTCGGCGGCGGTGCGGCCCTGCTCGTTGGCGCGGTTGATGATCTTGTCGTCGACGTCGGTGAGGTTCTGGGCGAAGGTGACCTCGTAGCCGCTCGCGATGAGCCAGCGGCGGATCACGTCGAAGGAGATGAAGGTGCGCGCGTTGCCGATATGGATGTTGTCGTAGACGGTGGGGCCGCACACGTACATGCGGACGCGACCCTCCTCAATGGGGGTGAACTCGGCCTTGGCGTGCGTCTGCGAGCTGTAGATCTTCATATGGGGGCAGCCTTTCGGTCTGGGGAGGGTACAGGGCGGCGGGGTGGACGTTTGCCCCGGGCAAATGTCCACGGGCTAGTCGCTACATCGGCGCTCGAGCAGGCAGACGGCCCAGGCACCGACGCCCTCGCCGGCGCCCTCCCAGCCGAGGCGCTCGGTGGTGGTGGCGGCCACGCCCACGTTCTCGGGCGAGACGCCCAGGGCGCGGGCGAGGTTGGCGCGCATCTGCTCGCGATGCGGGGTGATCTTGGGCTCCTGGCAGGCGATGGTGCAGTCCGCGTCCACGAACTCGAACCCCAGGCCCCGCACGTGCTCCATCACGCGCGAGAGCAGCACCAGGGAGTCGGCGCCCTCGTAGACGGGGTCGGTGTCGGGGAAGAGCTTGCCGATGTCGCCGGCGCGCGCAGCGCCCAGGATCGCGTCGGCCAGGGCGTGGGCGAGCACGTCGGCGTCGCTATGGCCGAGCAGGCCCTTGGGATGCGGGATGTCCACGCCACCGATGATGCAGCGGCGCCCCTCCACCAAGCGGTGCACGTCGTATCCGTGACCTATGCGCAAGCCCTGCATGGGCCTCCCCTCTCCACGGTCCCCCGCGGCTCGACAACAGCTGCCACTATAGCGGATGCGACGCTACAGGGCCTCGGCGTCGACCATGCGCCCCTGCAGGATCGCCGTCACGGGGCGCAGGTCCTCGGGCACGGTGACCTTGAGGTTGTCGCGCGGGCTCTGCACGCACAGCACGGTACCGCCGGCGCGCTCCACGAGCGAGGAGTCGTCCGTCCCCACGAAGCCCTCGGCGAGCGCGGCCTCGTGCGCGCGGCGCATGACCTCCACGGAGAAGATCTGCGGTGTCTGCGCGGCCCAGTACATGCTGCGCGGCGGGGTGCTCTGGATGCGGTCGCCCTCCACGATCTTCAGGGTGTCGATCGCCGGCTGCCCGCAGACCACGCCGTCCACCCCCGAGGCGTCGAGCAGCGCGCTCACGGCGCTGTTGATGGCCTCGGTGGTGATGAGCGGGCGGGCGCCGTCGTGGATCGCCACGTACTCGAAGCCCGCGGGCGCCGCCCCCACGCCGGCGCGCGTGGAGTCCTGGCGGGTCTCGCCGGCGTCGGCGAAGGTGATGGGCGTGGAGAAGCCGTAGGGCTCGATGGCCAGGCGGCGCATCTCCTCGCGCCGGCGCGGCGGGCACACCACCACGATGTGCCCCACGTAGGCGGAGCGGTCGAAGGCCATCACCGACCAGGTCATGAGGGGCCGGCCCGCCACGTTCACCAGCTGCTTGCCGCCGGGGTTGCCGAAGCGCGTGCCCGAGCCACCGGACACGATGACGGCGCAGACCGGCGCCTGGATGCCCGCGCCGCCCATCACGCGCTCGCCCCCGGGGCGCCGATCTTGCCGCCGCGCATGCGGTAGAGCGAGTCGGCCAGGATCGCGGGGTTGTTCACGCCGAAGTCGCCCAGGCGCTCCGGGTCCTTGCGGATATCGTCCATGAGGTCCTGAAGCGAGCCGTACTCGTCCACGATCTTCTCTGCCACGCCGTCGCGCACTACGGAGACGCGCGAGAGGGTGCGCAGGCCCAGCGGCGTGAGCACGGAGTCCTCGTCCAGGTTGTCGTACCCCAGCACCTCGGCCACCTTCTTGGGGTTGGTGAGGTCCTGCGCCGTCATGGCGAGGAACTTGGCGCGGATGGTGCGGGCGTTCTCCTCGGAGGAGTCGGCCGCGTAGTCGCGGATCATGAGGTTGTACTCGTCGTCCATGGTGGCGCCGGCGAGCTGCTCGAGCTGCATGCGCACCAGCTTGCCCTGGGTGCCGAGCTTCTCGATGCAGTCCTCCACGCCGAGCTTGGCCTGCTGCATGATCTCGAAGCTCGAGAAGATACCGGTGATGTCGGCGAGGGTAACGTAGTCGTCGAGCTCGAGCGCGGTCAGGCGCAGCAGGGCGCGGTCGAGCGAGGTGCGCGTGGTCTGCAGGGTGGCGAGCAGCTGGGTCACGGAGCCCATGAGCACGCTCACCGGCTGCAGCTCGTAGCTCTTGCCGTGCACGTAGACGTTCACCACCGCGCGGCGGGCCGACACGGAGATGACGATGGCGTCGGTCAGCACGCTCATGCGGGCGGCGGTGCGGTGCCGCATGCCCGTCTCGCTCGTGGCGAGCGAGGGGTCGGGGTTCAGGTGGAAGTTGGCGCGCAGGATCTGGGTGAGGCCCTCGTCGATCACGATGGCACCGTCCATCTTGGACAGCTCGAACAGGCGGTTGGCCGTGAAGCTGATGTTCAGGGGGAAGCCGTCGTTGCCGGCGGCGAGCACGTGCTCGGTGTCGCCCACGCAGATGAGGGCGCCGAGGTGCCCGGCGATGATCATGTCCAGGGCGGTGCGGATGGGCTGGCCGGGGGCGGTCAGGCGGATCGCCTCCTGCATGCGCTTCTTGAGGTCGTTCTTTTCCAAGGTGCTGCTCCCGTCTGATGTGCTGGGCGTTCATCACGCAGATGGGCCCATTCTCTCACGTATCGCTCGGGCTCATACGGATGTAACAGAAAAAGGACGAGGCGGTGACGCGCGGCCACGGGTGCGCGCGAGCAGGGGCGCGGGCGCTGGTCCGCACCGGGCACGTCCGCGCCCTGGGCACAAAAGCGGCCCCGGCGCCGCTGGGGCGTCGGGGCCGCGAAGGGCATGCACTAGCGCGCGCCGGCGCCCACGCTCGTGGCGCCGCCGGAACCCGCGCCCGCCAGGCGCGGAACCTGTCCGCCGCCGCGCGGGGCCGGGGCGGCCGCGTCGCCACCGAGCACGCCGCGGGGCCTCGGTGCGGGGATCTCGCCCGTGCCGTGGGAGAAGACGAACTTGCCGTCCTCCACGTCGGCGAGCACCGTGTCGCCCGCGCCCCACTCGCCGGCAAGCAACTCCTCGGACAACGGGTCCTCGATGAGCGTCTGGATGGCGCGGCGCAGCGGGCGGGCGCCGTTGGTGAGGTCGGTGCCCTCGGCCACGATCTTGGCGATGGCGGCGTCGGTGAGCTCGATGTTCATGCCGTTGGCGATGAGCCTCTGGCGCAGGTCGTCCACGAGCAGCGAGGCGATGCGCGTGAGGCTCTCCCCCGCCAGCTTGCTGAACACCACGATGTCGTCGATGCGGTTCAGGAACTCCGGGCGGAACAGCCGCTTGAGCTCGCCCATGGCGCGCGAGCGGATCTCGCCGGAGGTGAGGCCGCCCTCGCCCGTGGTGCCGAAGCCCACGCTCGCGTCCTGGGCGATCTCGCGGGCGCCCACGTTGCTCGTCATGATGATGACGGTGTTGCGGAAGTCGACCGTCTTGCCCTGGCCGTCGGTCAGGCGACCCTCGTCGAGCACCTGCAGCAAGATGTTGAAGATGTCCGGGTGGGCCTTCTCGATCTCGTCGAACAGCACCACCGAGTAGGGATGTCGGCGCACGGCCTTGGTGAGCTGGCCGCCCTCCTCGTGGCCCACGTAGCCCGGGGGGCTGCCGATGAGCTTGGAGACCTCGTACTGGCTAGCGAACTCTGACATGTCGAAGCTGATGAGCGCGTCTTTGCTGCCGAAGAGGTACTCGGCGAGCGTCTTGGCGAGCTCGGTCTTGCCCGTGCCGGTGGGACCCAGGAAGATGAACGAGCCGCCCGGGCGACGCGGGTCCTTGAGCGGGCTGCGCGAGCGGCGGATGGCGCGCGCCACGGCGGCCACGGCCTCGTCTTGCCCGATGATGCGCGTCTTGAGCACGCTCTCGCAGGCCAGCAGGCGCCGGCTCTCGTCCTCGGTGAGCGAGCTCACGGGAACCCCCGAGGTGGCGGAGACGATGTCGGCCACCTGGGCCACGTCGATGGTGAGGGGGTTCGCGGCCATCTCGGCCGTCCAGGCCTCGCGGGCGGCCTCGAGCGCGGCCTCGGCCGTCGCCTGCTCCTCCTTGAGCTCGGCGGCGCGGTTCATGTCGTCGGCCTCGGTGGCCTCGCGCACGGCGGAGGCCAGCTCGGTCACGCGGACCTCGGCGTCGCGGACCGAATCCGGAGCGTGCCCGGCCGCGATGCGGGCGCGGGCGCCGGCCTCGTCGATGAGGTCGATGGCCTTGTCGGGCAAAAAGCGGTCCTGGATATAGCGGGAGGAGAGCTGCGCGGCGGCCTCCACGGCGGCCGGCGTGTAGCGCACGTGGTGGTGCTCCTCGTAGCGGCCCACCAGCGCCTGCAGGATCTTGACCGTGTCCTCGACGCTCGGCTCCTCAACGTCGATGGTCTGGAAGCGCCGCTCGAAGGCAGGGTCCTTGGTGAGGTACTTGCGGAACTCCTCGGCCGTGGTGGCGCCGATGATCTGGAACGCGCCGCGGGCGAGCACCGGCTTGAGCATGGAGCTCGCGTCGATGGAGCCCTCGGCCGAGCCGGCGCCGATGAGCGTGTGCATCTCGTCGATGAACAAGATCACGTCGTCGGCCTCGGTGGCCTCGGCGATCACGCCCTTCAGGCGCTCCTCGAACTCGCCGCGGTACTTGGCGCCGGCCACGAGGCCGGGCAGGTCGAGGGTCCACACGTTCATATCCATGAGGTTCTCGGGCACCTCGCCGGCGGCGATGCGCTGGGCCAGGCCCTCCACGAGCGCCGTCTTGCCCACACCCGGGTCGCCCAGGATGAGCGGGTTGTTCTTGGTGCGGCGGGAGAGGATCTCCATCATGCGGGAGACCTCGCGCTCGCGTCCGATCACCGGGTCGAGCTTGCCGGCGCGCGCCTCGTCGGTGAGGTTGGTACCGAACTGCTTGAGGGTGGAGGGCGTCTCGCCGCCCGCGGCGCCGGCGGCGGCACCGGAGAAAAACGGCAGGCCGGAGCCGGGGCGCCCCGCGCCCGCGCCGGCCATGGGACGCTTCTTGCCCTGGTCCTTGGCGGTGAGCTTCTCGACCTCAGCGCGCACGGCAGCGTCGGAGGTCCCCAGGCGCATGAGGATGTCCATGGCCTTGTTGCCCGGCTCGGCCACGATGGCCAGCAGCAGGTGCTCGGTGGAGACGTAGGTCTGGTTGTTCTCGCGCGCCAGGCGGAAGCTCTTCTCCATCACGGCGATGACCGCGGGGGTGAAGGCGAGCTTGGCGGTGTCGGGCGCGGGGGCCCCGGGCGCGGTGCCCGCGTCGGCGGCGGGCTCGGGGGCGTCCGCATCGGCGTCGGTAGCCTTTCCGGCGGGCGCGGAGCCCTGGGCCTCGACGTTGCCGGCCGCGGCGGCCGCCTCGCCCTGAATCTCCTCCAGGATGTCCTCGCGGCTGATGTCGAGGCTGCGCAGGGCCTCCCCCGCGATGCCCGAGTCCTCCTTGGCGAGCGCCATCAACAGATGCTCCGTGCCAACCTTTTGCGAGCCGAGCGCGATGGCCTCCTCCTTGGCGAGCGACATCACGCGGCGGGCGCGATCGGTGAATCTATCAAGCATGCGTCTACCTCTTACGTGCTCTTACGTGCGTATCCGAAAACGGTCAACGCTGAGATGTACCCAGAATCGCTACATGATAACGCATGTCCGCGCGCGCCATGCGAAAAGGCCCCGGCACGCGGGGGCGCGCCGGGGCCTTGGGAACTCGATGGATGCGCCGGCATGGCGCGGGCGGGGCCTTACGCCTGGGCGGGCTCGGCCAGCACGGTGCCCATGGGGAACGCGCGGCGGAACACGAAGCGCGAAACGGGCCCCGCGATCAGCAGGTTCCACGGCAGCGCCATGATGAAGTTGAAGCCGATGTTCTTGACCCACATGGCCGGGATCGTCGGCAGGGCGCCGGCGATGCCGCCCGGCATGTGCAGCGCGCCCTCGAAGGCGCCGTACAGGGACATGATGACGACCATCGGCACGACCATGCAGCTGGAGACGGCGAGCACCATGGCGCGCGGGGAGCTCTTGCCCGGGGTCACCAGGAAGCGGAAGGCGAAGCCCTTGGCCAGCGGGCTCGCGACGAACACGTCGCAGAGCATCGCGAAGACGTAGGCGGGCGGGAAGCCCAGCCAGGCGTCGGCCAGGACCTGGGCGGAGAAGCCGCCGTGCTGCAGGCTGACGTTGTAGATGGACATCCAGAGCACCATGCAGAAGCACATGATGAAGGTGAAGATGAGGCTCTCGCGCTTGTTGGTGGGCATGGGGTTCGTCCTTTCTCGACGTGGTTCCACGCGAGGAAGGGCGGCCGGCCCTTGCGGCCGGCCGGGTGCGCCCTCGCTCGCATCTTCTTGGCGCCGCGCCCGGTGACGGGGCGGCGGGGCTGCGACAAAGACGCGACGAGAGGGCGGCTTGGGCGACGGCGTATGGGCGGCGGCAGGGCCGCGCGCGGATGCGTCGCGCTTGGGCACAACTGAGTGATCCCTGTGCAGGTACGTTTTCCAGCCTAGCGAAAAACGCGCGACTTCGTAAGCGTTGACTTTGTGGAGACGCCCGGGGCACGGGGGCGGGTGGGCCGCCCGCGCCCCGATCCGGGCCCGGGGCGCGGCGAGCCCGGCCTACACCGCCAAGACGAAGGGCGCTCCGTCCACGTCCACCACGCGCAGGTCCACGCCGTAGACCTCGCGCAGGAGCCCGGGCGCCACCACCTCGGCGGGCGACCCCTGCGCCACCACGCGGCCGCCCGCCAGCGCCACGACCTCGTCGGAATAGCGGATGGCCTGGTTCACGTCGTGCAGCACCATCACCACCGTCATGCCGAACTCCTCGTTCAGGCGGCGCACCAGGCGCAGGACCTCGAGCTGGTAGCGGATGTCCAGGTAGGTGGTGGGCTCGTCGAGCAGCAGCACGCGCGTGCCCTGCGCGAGCGCGCAGGCGATCCACACGCGCTGCGCCTGCCCGCCGGAAAGCGAGGCCACCGGCGCCTCGGCGAGCTCGGAGACGCCGCAGGTCTCGAGCGCCCAATCGACCATGCGGTCGTCCTCGTCCGTGAGCGCGACGTGGGCGGCGCCGTGGTGCGGGAACCGCCCGTACTCCACGAGCTTGCGCACGGGGAGGTCGGCCGGCGCGCCGTTGCGCTGGTGCACGATGGCCACGAGGCGGGCGAAGTCGCGCAGGCGCAGGGCGCCCACGTCGCCGCCGCGCAGGCGGATGCTCCCCGCGTCGGGCCTGAGGTTCTTGGTGAGCAGGTTGAACAGGGTGGACTTGCCCGAGCCGTTGGCGCCGATGAGCGTGGTCACCACGCCCTCGCGCAGGGTCAGGTCGAGCCCGTCGAAGATGGCGCGGGGCCGCTCGCCGCCGCGCGCGGGGTAGGCGAAGGAGAGCCCCTCCACCGTGAACACGCTATTCGCCATAGGTCGACCTCGCCCCCTTGAGCAGCGCGATGAACACCGGGCAGCCGACGATCGACATCACGATCGCGGCCGAGACCTCGTAGGGCGCGGCCACCGTGCGGCCGAGCGTGTCGGCGGCGAGCAGGCACAGCGCGCCCAGCAGCATGCAGAACGGGATGAGCACCGCGTGCCGCGTGCCCACCAGGATGCGCGCGCAGTGCGGCACGATGAGCCCCAAAAAGCTGATGGGTCCCACCACCGCGGTGGAGATGGAGGCCAAAAGCACCGCCACGAAGCTCACGAGCATGCGGTTGCGGTCCACGTCGAAGCCCAGGCCGCGGGCCTGCTTGTCCTCAAGGGCGAGCAGGTCGCATCGGCGCGCCATGGGCCAGGCGACGAGCAGGCCCGGAACGGCGTAGGCCGCGAGCATGGCGAGGTCGCCCCAGGTCTTCATGGTGATGTTGCCCTCCACCAGGCTCGCCACGCCTGAGAGCGTGGAGCCCGTGCCGGCGTCGAGCGCGCTCATGAGGCCCGTGAAGCACGAGCTCAGCGCCACGCCCACCAGGATGATGCGCAAGGGGGACAGGCCGCCTTGCCAAGAGAGTCCGTACACCAGCAGAAAGGACGCCACGCCGCCCAGGGTGGCGAGGGCGGGCGTGAGGTAGAGCAGCGCCGGCGCCACGGCGCTCACCACCACGGCGGCGAGCGACGCGCCCGCGCTGATGCCGATGAGGCCCGGGTCGGCGAGGGGGTTGCGGATGGCCGCCTGCAGCAGCGCGCCGGAGACCGCCGTGGCGGCGCCGGCCAGAAGCGCGATGAAGATGCGCGGCAGGCGCAGGTCGTAGATGGTGGCGACGTCCTCATCAAAGGCCACGAACAGCCCGCGCAGAAGCTGACCGGGCGCCACCTTGAGGCTGCCCGTGTTCACGGCCACGAAGAACAGCGCCGCGAGGGCCGCCGCGCAGACCGCGAAGGCCAACGCGCGCCGAAGCGTCTGGTTCATGGGGTCCAATGCCTTTCTCGCTCAGGACTCGAAGAGCAGAGGCGCCAGGTCCTCGAGCGCCTCGGGATAGTTGAACTCCGCGCTCATGCCGAACTTGGCGGAGTCGAGATCGTGCACGCGCCCCTCCTTCACAGCGCGGAAGTGCCGCCAGATGTCGTTCTCCTCGAACTCCTCGGCGAACATCGCCATGACCTGCTCGGGCAGGGCGTGGGCGGTGCGCAGGATGATGTCGGGGTCGCGCGCGAGCATGTCCTCGGTGTTGACGTTCACGAAGTCCTGCGCGGCCTCCGCATAGACGTTCTCGCCGCCGGCGAGCTCCACGAGGCTGCCAACGTAGCTCTTGGGCGTGGCCACCACGTAGCTGCCCGGCACGCCCATGAGCACGAGCACGCGCGGAACCTTATCGTCGCGGGCTCCGGAGCGCTCGCGGTAGCCCTCCATATAGGATTCGTAGGCGGCCACGAGCGAGGCGGCCTCGTCCGCGCGGCCGAACTTGGCGCCCAGGTAGGACACCGAGTCGTACAGACCGGCCACGCTCTTGAGGTCGACGAACACGCAGGGCAGGGCCGCGGCGGCGTACTTGGGCTGAAGGTCGGCCTGCAGGGAGTTGGGCGAGACCACGCAGTCCGGGTCGAGCGACTTCAGGACCTCCAGGTCGGGCGCCATGGCGGTCCCCACCTGCGTCACGCCCTCGTAGCGCGTGGGCAGGCCGCGGGCCGTGCTGGGCACGCCCACGAGCGGCAGCCCCAGCTTGTCGAAGATCTCGGCCGTGGCGGGCGAGGTGGCGACGACGCGCGGTGAGGCCGCGGAGGCCGAGCCCGACCCGCTGCGGCGGGGATGCTGGTCAACGCAGCCGGTGGCGCCGATAAGCGTGGCCGCCCCGGCCGCGAGCGCGCCGGCGAGCACGGCCCGCCGGCTGAGCACGGGCGCCGCGCGCCGCCGGGGCGCGCTACTCGCCCGCACCGTCATCGGGCGCGCCCGCGGCCTTCGCCGCCTCGGCCGCCTGCTTGGCGCGACGGGGCCGGACCACGAGGGCGAAGTACGCGCCGCCCGCGATCGCCGCCACCGCCACGACGCCGCCCACCACGGCCGCGAGCGCGCCACCGGAGAGCGGCTCGACCGCGTCGTCGGACACCTCGTTGCCGTCGGCGTCGTACTCGGAAATGCCCTCGGCGTCAGCACCGCTCTCGTCGTTGAGGTCGTCCTCGGTACCGGTATCGGCGGCGGAGCCCTTATCGGCGGTGGCGTCCGCCTTCTTCCCCGCCGCCTCCTCGACCGGCGTCTCGATAAAGCCCGCCTCGTTGCCGTCGCGTGCGTCGCCCACCGTGGCGAAGTAGGTCACCTCGCGGCCCATGGGGATCACGTCGAGCTTGAGGCGCACCACCGCGTCGGCGGAGGGCACCTTGAAGCGGTAGTCGACCGTGTTGTCCTGGCTGGCCTCGCCGTGGGTGAGGTCCTCCTGGGCCTTGGCGACCTCGACGGTCTCGAAGGTGGAGCCGCCGTCGGCGGAGGTCTCCACCGCCAGGCCCTGGATCTGGTCGGCCAGGTGGAAGCGCAGGGTGAGGTAGGTGGTGCCCGCCTCGCCTGTCTCGAGCAGGCCGGCGGCGTCGGTGGTGGAGACCACCATGGACTCGCCGAGCGCCTGGTTGGACGCCCCGCCCGAGTCCTCGATCTGGCCGGTGGCCGGGTTCTGGTAGGTGGGGGTCACAGTCACCGTCTGGACCTTCGTGGCGGCGCGGGCCGTGGCGGGGGCCAGGGCGGGGGCGGCGAGCGCCGCGGCGGCGGCGAGCACCAGCACCCAAGGGGCCTTCTTCATGGGTTCGTCCTCTCTATGGGTCGGATGGGCCGTTGCCCGGGGCTTTCGCCCCGCGACGAAAAAGCCGGGGACGGCGCGAGCGGCGCGGTCCCCGGCCGGGATGCGGGAGTCCCTAGGCGCGGCGGCGACGCAGCGCCTCGGCGCCCACGAGCGCCATGATGCCGGCCGCGGCGCTCGCCACGATTCCCATCGCGGCGGCGTCACCGGTCTGGGGCAGCACCTTGTCGGAGCTCGCCGCCAGGCCCTCCTGGCCGGTGCCCAGGTCGGTGGCGCGGCTCAGGTAGAGGTGCATGTCGCAAGACACGGCGAGGTTGCCCATCGGCACGATGGTGAAGCCCAGGCGCAGCACCTGGTCGACCTTGCTCGCCGGGATGGTGAGCGTGAACTGGCCTCCGCTGCGCGAGACGCTCGCGTCGGCGTAAGTGAGGCTGGAGATCCACTCGGCCTTGTTGGTGGAGAAGCTCACCGTGTAGGTGCCGTCGGCCTGCGGGCGCACGAGCGCCGTGTCGCCGAAGTACTGCGAGGCCATGGAGGTCTCGGAGCTGCCGGCCTTCTTGAAGGCCACGGGCACGCGGTAGGTGTGGCCCACCTGGAAGGCCTCGGTCGCGACCCCTCCGGTCTCGGTGGCGCTACCGGAGGCGGAGCCGTTGCCGGAGCCGGACGCGTCGCCCGTGTCCGGGGTCGTGCTCGGCTTCTCCTGCTCGGCCAGGCCCAGCTGGGAGGTATCGAGCTTGAGGTAGCCCGTCTGGTCGAAGTTGCCGGCCGGCGTGGCGAGCGAGAAGGTCAGCTCGATCCAGCTCTTGAGGTCGGACACGGTGGCGCGGTAAGAGCCGCCGCCCAGGTCCTCGATCGAGCCCGCGGCGCTCTTCACGGCCTTGATGTAGCCCTGGCCCTCGCTCGTCACCTTGAATGTGACCTGGTAGGAGGTGCCGTCGTAAACCACCGTGGCGGTCTTCTCGAAGTAGCCGGCCGCCATGGAGGAGCTGCCGTCGGCCTTCACGAGCGCGGCGGGCACGGTGTAGACCTTGCCCACCTCGAGCTTGGCGTCCTCGGAGGGCTTCTCCTCCGGGGTGGAGGGGCTTGAGGGCTCGGAGGCCTCGAAGGCGGTGATGGCGGCCTCGAGCTTGGAGGTCACGGCGTCGATGCCGGCCTGGGGCACGCCGCTCGTGGCGAGCACCTTGTTGGCGGAGGCCAACGCGGACTGCAGCGCGGTCCAGGCGTCGGCCGAGCCGTCGGCCTCCTTCAGGGCCTCAGCGCGCTTGACGGCGGCCTCGAGCTTGGAGGTGTCGGCCTTCGTCTCCTCGTCGCCCCCACTGGGACCGGTGTAGGTGCCGCCCTCGAGCACGAGTTGGAACGGCCAGTTGTGGGTCATGCCCATCGAGGGGATGGTGTAGCCGAACGTGAAGTCGAGCGTGGCCGTGAGGTCGGCCATGGGGATGCTGTAGGTGCGCGAGCCGTCCTCGTTGTCGGTGTAGGCCACTGCCTTGCCCCCTACGGCGATGTCTCCGAGCTGCATCATCTCGCTACCCTTGGCGGTGAGCTCCACCAGGTAGGTGCCGTCGGCCTGCGGCACGGCGCGGACCTTGTCCTCGAAGTTCTTGCCGTACTTGGACGTGGCCTCCTCGCCCTTGTAGTAGAGGGAGAAGCCCAGCTCGGTGGCCTCCGGGGTCTCGGGGGCCTTGTCGGCGCTCGCGTTGAAGGCGTCGACCGCGGCGGCGAGGGCCGTCACGGCGGCGTCGACCTCGACCTGGGAAGCGGCGGCGGTGAGCGCCGACTGGGCCGCGGTGATGGCCTGCTGCAGGGTCGCATAGGCCTCGTCGGTCTTGCTGCCCTGCGCCACGGCCTGGGCGGCGGAGATGGCGCTCTCGAGCGCCGTGACGTCCACCGCCGGCGCTATGGGCAAGGCGCTGGCGTCGATGTGCAGGTAGGCGCTCTGGTTCATGGTACCGATGACGGGAATCTGCAGCGCGAAGTCGAGCTTCACGGGGTCGAGCGAGGCGATGCTGGCCTCGTAGGCGCCGTCACCCAGGGCGGTGGCGCCCTCGATGCCCGTGATGTAGGAGCGGCCGTCCTCAGTCACGCTGAACCGCAGCGTGTAGGACGAGCCGCTCCAGGTGAGCGTGGCGGTCTTCTCGAAGTAGCTCGCCGCCATGGAGGCGCTGCCGTTCTCCTTCTTAAGCGCTACGGACACGGTATATTCCTTGCCCGTCTCCAGCGCGTAGCCGTCCTTGTTCACGGCGGCGGCACGCGCCACGGCGGTGCCCTCCTGCGCGTAGGCGGCGATCGCGCCCACGGGCAGCGACCCCATCGTCATGGAGAGCGTCAGCATCACGGTGGCGCCGGTGCGGACCAAGCCGCGCGTCTTACCCAAATCGATCATGGCCATCCTTCCTTTCCATCCCATTTAGGGACGAAATAAGTTATCCTTGGCTAACCGTTTGCGGATTATGACACGGGGTACGTCCGATTTTCACCGTAAGTCGTTTATAAGTTTTATTTAGCTAACTTTTATCACATTCTCCCCACAACCAAAAAGGTGGGCCCACGCCTCCCGGCACGGACCCACCTTACCGAAATGAGTCGATTATCCCCTGTCCTCAATCGACCCATCTAGGCCGTGAGGAGCTTGGCGATCTGGACGGCGTTGGTCGCGGCACCCTTGCGGATCTGGTCACCGCAGCACCAGAACGTGAGGCCGCGCAGCGCGTCGGGGTTGGAGATGTCCTGGCGGATGCGCCCCACGTATATGAGGTCCTGGTCGCTCGTGTCGAGCGGCATTGGCCAGCGGTCGTGCGCGTCGGCGGCGGCGAGGTCGTCCACCAGCTTCACGCCGGGGGCCGCCGCCAGCACCTCGCGCGCCCGCTCCACGGTGATCTCGCTCTCGAACTCCAGCGTGATGCTCTCGGAGTGGCTGCGCAGCACCGGCACGCGCACGCAGGTGCAGTTCACGCGCAGCTCGGGCAGGTGCATGATCTTGCGGCCCTCGTTTTGCAGCTTCATCTCCTCGGAGGTGAAACCCGCGTGCTTCTCCCCACCGATCTGCGGGATGAGGTTGCTCGCCAGCTGCGCAGCGAAGGCCCGCGGCTCCGGGACCTGCTCGCCGCGGCCGAGGGCGGCGAGCTGGGCCTCCAGCTCGGCCATGCCCGGGGCGCCGGCGCCGCTCGCGGCCTGGTAGGTGGAGACGATCATGCGCCTGACGCCCGCCTCCCTATGCAGCGGCCAGGTGGGCACCAGGCCGATGATGGTGGCGCAGTTGGGGTTGGCGATGAGGCCGTGGTGCCAGGAGACGTCCTCGGCGTTGACCTCGGGAACCACCAGGGGAACCTCGGGGTCCAGGCGGAAGGCGTGGCTGTTGTCCACCACCACGGCGCCGCGGGCCACGGCCTCGGGCAGCAGGGCCTTGGCCACGTCGTCGCCCGCCGCGCCCAGCACGATGTCGCAGCCGTCGAAGGCCTCCGGGCGGGCCTCCTTTATCTGGACCTGCTCGCCTTGGAATTCGACCGTGCGGCCCGCGCTGCGCGCGCTCGCCAGCAGGCGCAACTCGCCCACCGGGAAGTCCTGCTCCACGAGGCACTGGAGCATCTGCGTGCCCACCGCGCCCGTGGCTCCCAGAATCGCGACCGTGTACTGCTTGGACATGGTTCCCCCTTTATACGGGACGAGGGCCGCAGCACGGCCCCCGCCAGTCTAGTGGTCGATGTTGACGCCCTTCAGGATGTTCGTGACGCTCACGCGGGCGGCCGCCACCGCGGCGTCGAGTTCCGAAAGCTCGAGGATGTGGTCCCCGTCGGAGAAGGCGCGGTACACCGCCTGGATCGCGCGCTCGAAATCGTCGTTGGACACGCCCACGATGATGTTGATCTCGTCGGAGCCCTGGGCGATCATGCGGATGGAGATGCCCTCCTGGCCCAGCGCCGCGAAGAGGGAGCCGGACACGCCGGGACGACCGCTCATGTTTCGGCCCACGACCGACACGAGCGAGAGGTCGTCCACGACCTTGATCTCGTCGGGCTCCACCTCGCTCTTGATGTCGGCGATGATGCTCCACAGCGAGTCCTTGACGTCGCCGCCCTGCACCACCACGGCGAAGCTGTCGATGCCCGAGGGGATGTGCTCGATGCTCACCTGGTAGCGCTCGAACACGGAAAGCGTGCGGCGCAGGATGCCCACCTCGTCGCACATATGGGTCTTCATCACGTGGATGGCCACGAAGTCGCGCTTGCCGGTGATGCCGGTGATGATGGGCTCGGACTCGCTCGTCTCGGCGAGCTCGGAGATGATGGTGCCCGGGTCCTCGGGCGCGTTGGTGTTCTTGATCACGATGGGGATCTCGGCGTCGCGCACGGGGAAGATGGCCTCCTCGTGCAGCACGGAGGCGCCCATGTAGGAGAGCTCGCGCATCTCGGAGTAGGTGATGCGGGCGATGGGCTCGGGGTCGTCCACAACGCGCGGGTCGGCCGAGAGGAAGCCCGAGACATCCGTCCAGTTCTCGTAGAGGTCGGCGCCCAGGCACTTGGCCGCGATGGCGCCGGAGATGTCGCCGCCGCCGCGGTCGAGCAGCTTGACCTGCCCCTCGCGGGTAGAGCCGTAGAAGCCGGGCATCACGAAGCCGGAGCGCGGCGCGCGCTCCTCGAACAGCGCGGCGGTGCGCTTCATGGAGAGGCTGCCGTCGTGGTGGAAGGCCACGACCTCGGTGGCGTCGAGGAAGGGAAGGCCCAGGTACTCGGCCATGAGGCGGGCGGTGAAGTACTCGCCGCGCGAGACGAGCTCCTCGGTGGTGAACTCGCCGGCGCGGGCGCGCTCGGCGAAGGCGGAGAACTCCTCGCGGATGGGATAGGCCAGGCCCAGCTCGTCGGCGATGTCGAAGTAGCGGCCGCCGATATCGGCCAGGAGGTCGTCGCAGCTCACGTGGTACTTGACGTGCGCGGCCACGAGGTAGAGCAGGTCGGTGACCTTGGAGTCCTCCTTGAAGCGCCGCCCGCACGCGGACACCACCACGAAGCGGCGGGCCGGGTCGGACTCGATGATGCCGCGGATCTTCCTGAAATGCTCGGCATCGGCGACCGACGAGCCGCCGAACTTGGTGATCTTAATCATGTCGAGGTGGTTACCTTCCTATGCGCCGTTACGGGCGTTCTCCCCGCTCTGATACCATGAATCGCGATTTGCAGCCCACGTTAGCGAGGAGCGAACCGCATGGCCACCTATCATAGTACACGTTCGCGCACTTTATCCTGCGAAAGCAAGGAAGCCATCCGCCGCGGCATCGCACCCGACGGGGGGCTGTTCGTCTCCGACGCGCTCGGCGAGAAGAAACTCGACGTAACGGCCCTCGCGGGCAAGTCCTACCGCGAGCTCGCCCTCGACGTGATGGGTTTGTTGCTACCTGATTACACGGCCGAGGAGCTCGCCGCCTGCGTGGACGAGGCCTATAGCGGCACCTTCGCCAGCGACGAGGTGACCCCGCTCGTGGCCCTCGACGCCGCGCCCGGCGGCGCCGACGTGCCCGCCTACGTGCTCGAGCTCTTCCGCGGCCCCACGAGCGCCTTCAAGGACGTGGCCCTGCAGATGTTGCCGCGCCTCATGGCCCGAACGGGCGGGGCGCGCCCCGATGACGCGCCCGCCGAGAAGATCATGATCGTGACCGCCACCTCGGGCGACACGGGCAAGGCCGCACTCGCCGGCTTCGCCGACGCGCCCGGCTGCGGCATCACCGTCTTCTACCCCGAGGGCAAGGTCAGCCGCGTGCAGCAGCTGCAGATGACCACCCAGGAGGGCGGCAACGTCTCCGTGTGCGCCGTGCGCGGCAACTTCGACGACGCCCAGAGCGCCGTGAAGCGAATCTTCGCCGATCGCGAGCTGGCGGCGCGCCTGGCCGAGCGGGGCGTGATGCTCTCCAGCGCCAACTCCATCAACGTCGGCCGCCTGGTGCCGCAGGTGGTGTACTACTTCGCCGCCTACGCCCAGCTGCTGCGCTCGCACGCCATCGAGGCCGGCGACGCCGTGGAGTTCTGCGTGCCCACCGGCAACTTCGGCGACATCCTGGCCGGCTACTACGCGCGCGAGCTCGGCCTGCCCGTGGCCAAGCTCCTCGTGGCGAGCGACGCCAACAACGTGCTCTTCGACTTCTTGCAGACCGGCACCTATGACCGTCGGCGCGACTTCTTCACCACCACCTCGCCCTCAATGGACATCCTGATCTCGTCCAACCTGGAGCGCATGCTGTACTACCTGTCCGGGCGCGACTGCGAGCAGGTGGCCGGCTTCATGGAGGCCCTGTCCTCCGAGGGCGCCTACACCGTGCCCGCCGAGATGCTCGAGCGCATCCGCGGCGTGTTCGACGGCGGCTGGGCGAGCGAGGAGCAGGTGGCCGGCGCCATCCGCGATTGCTGGGAGGCCTGCGGCTACGTGATCGACCCGCACACGGCCTGCGGCTACCACGTGCTCTCCGAGCTGCCCCCCACCGAGGGCGCCCGCGCCCGCGTGCTGCTCTCCACGGCGAGCCCCTACAAGTTCCCGCGCGCCGTGGCCGAGGCCCTGGGCCTCTCGTGCCCCGCGGAGGACTTCGACTGCATGGACGTGCTCGAGAAGGCCACCGGCACCGAGGCCCCGAGCCAGCTCGCCGAGCTCGCCTCCCGCCCCGTGCGCTTCACCGACGTGGTTGACGTACCCGCCATGGGCGCCTACGTGGAGCAAGCAGCCATCAACCTCTAACCAACGTGCGCCCCGCCCCCAGGCGGGGCGCACTCATTCCTCCTCCCCTTTCATGGGAGTTGGCGGCGCGAACCTGACCACGTGGACCCCGCTCGGTCCTCCCGATGCATCGCCCGCCGCAAGTTCCGCATGCGCAAAGGAGGCGCCGGCGGCGCCGTCTTGCACAGGACAGTCCGCAGCGGAGGGCGATGCATCGGGACGACCACCTGAGGAGCCGCAATGATCAAGATCACCGTTCCCGCCACCAGCGCCAACCTCGGCATCGGCTACGACACCCTCGGCATGGCCGTGTCGCTCTACTCCCACTTCACCTTCGACCGCGCCGACGCCCTCACCATCACCGGCTGCCCCGAGGAGTTCCGCAACGAGGACAACCTCGTGTACGTGAGCTTCGTGGACGCGCTGGCAGCGTGGGGCGAGGAGCCCTTCCCCGTCTCCATCGATATCCAGACCGAGGTGCCCGTGGCGCGCGGCCTGGGTTCCAGTTCCACCTGCGTGGTCGCCGGCATCATGGCGGCCGCCGCCCTCACCGGCCACACCGTCACGCGCGAGGAGCTCGTGGCGCTCGCCTGCGAGGTGGAGGGGCACCCCGACAACGTGGCGCCGGCGATCCTGGGCGCCGCGGTGTGCTCGTTCACGCCCGAGGGGACGCTCCCCCGCTGCCTTCGCTACGACGTGAGCCGCAAGCTGCGCTTCATCACGGTCATCCCTCCCTACGAGGTCCACACCAGCGCCGCGCGCAAGGTGGTGCCCACCGAGGTGCCGCTCTCCACGGCGGTGTGGCAGATGGGCCGCGTGGCCGGCCTCACGCGCGGCCTGGAGACGGGCGACACCCAGCTCATCTCCGACGCCAACGACGACCGCCTGCAGGAGCCCTACCGCCGCGAGCTTATCCCCGACTACGACGCCATCCGAGAGACCTGCCTTTCCGGCGGGGCCAAGACGCTGTGGATCTCGGGCTCGGGCTCCACGCTCATGGCCGTGACGGACGACACCATCGTGGCAAAGTTCCTGCAGGTGCGCCTGCGCGAGCGCTTCCCGGAGTGCGAGACGCACATCCTCACGTGCGATACGGACGGCGCCCAAATCGAGTACCTCTAGGGCTTGGCGCGGCACGCCCGGACACCCCTCAGGCTTCGGGCCGCCGCACACCAGGCGTGCGACCCTCGCCTTCGGGGGGTCCGAGCGCAGCGCCCGCCCCGGGCATTTTCCCGGGGCGGGCGCTCCCATCAAGCTGCGCTCCAGTTAGCAGCGGGCGAGACCCTCCTCACGGGCCGCCTCGGCTACCGCCTTGGCCACGGCCGGGGCAACCCGCTTGTCGAGCGCGCCGGGCAGGATGTAGTCGGCCGCGAGCTCGTCGTCGGGGACCATCTCGGCGATGGCGCGGGTGGCGGCACGCAGCATGCCGCGGCTGATGTCGCGGGCGCGCACGTCGAGCGCCCCGCGGAACACGCCGGGGAACACCAGCACGTTGTTGATCTGGTTGGCGAAGTCGGAGCGGCCGCTCGCCGCCACGGTCGCGCCCGCGGCGAGGGCCTCGCCGGGCATGATCTCGGGCACGGGGTTCGCCAGCGCGAACACGATCGCGTCCCTCGCCATCGAGCGCACCATCTCGGCCGATACGATGCCCGCCGCGGACACACCCACGAACACGTCGGCCCCGGCCATGGCGTCGGCCAGGCCGCCCGTCACGCGGCGCGGGTTGGTGCGCGCGGCGAGCTCGGCCTGCGCGGGGTTCATGCCGGGCTTGCCCTCGTAGAGCGCGCCGTCGATATCGCACATCACGATGTCGCGCACGCCCATCTCGAGCATGAGGCGCGCGCACGAGAGCCCCGCCGCGCCGGCGCCCGAGAGCGCCACGCGCACGTCGGCGAGCTCGCGGCCGGTGAGGCGGCAGGCGTTCAGCAGGGCCGCCGTCACCGCCACGGCCGTACCGTGCTGGTCATCGTGGAAGATGGGGATGTCGCAGCGCTCCTTCAGGGCCCGCTCCACCTCGAAGCAGCGGGGCGCGGCGATGTCCTCGAGGTTGATGGCCCCGAAGCTCCCCGAGATGAGCTCCACCGTGCGCACGATCTCTTCCACGTCCTGGCTGCCCACGCACAAGGGGAAGGCGTCCACATCGGCGAAGGCCTTGAGCAGGGCGCACTTGCCCTCCATCACGGGCATGCCCGCCACGCCGCCGATGTTGCCAAGGCCCAGCACCGCGGAACCGTCGGTCACGATCGCCACCAGGTTGCCGCGGCGCGTGTAGTCGTAGGAGAGGTCGGGGTCGCGCGCGATCTCCAGGCAGGGCTGCGCCACGCCCGGCGTGTAGGCCACGGCCAGGTCCTCGCGGGTCTCCAGCTCCACACGGCTCACGACCTCGATCTTGCCGCGCCACGCCCGATGCGCCTCGAGGGCGCGCTCCCTTGCGTCCATGGGTGGGTCCTTTCTTTCGGTGAATGCCACCGCCAGTCTACAACCGGCGCACGAGGCGGCGGCGGGGCTCACCCGTCGAAGGGCGAAAATGGCGGTCGGGCGGAAACGGGCACCGATGGAGGGCCGCCTTCGAGCGCCTGTTAGTATGTATAGGTCGAAGACCACCGTACGAACGGAGCCCCATGACCCCCACCATCGCCATCATCGGCGCGCTCGAGAAGGAAGTGCGCCAGATCTACCAGGAGATCGAGCACGGCACCGTGGCCGAGGAGGGCGGCATCGCCGTCTTCGGCGGCGAGTACCACGGCTTCAACCTCGTGGCGTGCGTGGCCGGCATGGGCACCGTCAACGCCGCGGCAGCCACGCAGCTGCTCATCAGCAAGTTCGGCGCCAACGCCGTGATCTTCTCCGGTATCGCCGGCGGCCTCAACCCCGCCCTGCATATCGACGACGTGGTGATCGGCGAGCGTCTGCGCTACATCGACACCGACACCGCGCTCATCGCCGAGTCCAAGCCGGGCCTGGAGGAGTTTCGCAGCACCGGCTTCCTGGCGGACCTGGCCGAGGAGACCCTCGTGAAGCACGGCTACGTGGACGCCGCCCTGCCCGAGGACGAGCTCGCCGCGGGCAGCGCCGCCCGCCGGGCCGCGGACGCCTCGCCCTTCCGCCGCAACGACACCTCCGCCGAGCTTCGCCGCTACCTGCGCGGCACCATCGCCACCGGCGACCGCTTCATCACCGGCGCCGCCAAGGACGAGGTCATCGCCGCCACCGGCGCCGACTGCGCCGAGATGGAGGGCGCCGCCGTGGCGCACGTCGCCGCCAAGAACGGCGTGGACTGCCTGGTGCTGCGCGCGATCTCGGACAACTGCGACGAGGCCTACGACGCCTTCTGCGAGCGCGAGTTCGACCTGGACGGCTACGCCCGCACCGCGAGCGCGCTCACCCTCGCCATCGTCCGCCGTCTGGCCGCGCAGATGGGCGTGGCCGGCGCCGCGACCGAGTAACCGAACCGCCAAGACCCAAGGAGCCCCATGGCCGAGCACATCAACTACCAGCTCGCGCACTTCGTCGCGAGCTACGGCAACCCCGCCAAGATCCCCGCGTCCACCTGCCCCGAGGTCAGCTTCGTGGGCCGCTCCAACGTGGGCAAGTCGAGCATCATGAACAAGCTCTTCAACCGTAAGGGCCTGGTGAAGGTCTCCTCCACGCCGGGTAAGACCGCCAACGTCAACTTCTTCGAGGCCGACGGCGTGCACTTCGTGGACCTGCCGGGCTACGGCTTCGCCCAGCGCTCCAAGGCCGAGCGCGCCCGCTGGGGTGAGCTGATCGGCGAGTTCTTCGAGCTCGAGCGCAGCTTCAACCTGGTAGTCTCGCTCGTGGACATCCGCCACGACCCCTCCAAGCTCGACCACCAGATGATCGAGTACCTGCGCGAGAGCGAGCTGCCCTTCCAGGTGGTCCTCACCAAGGGCGACAAGCTCAGCCGCGGCAAGCAGAACCAGCAGCGCCAGGCCATCGCCAAGCTGTTGGGCATGAAGCCCGGCGAGCTGCTCGTCACCTCCAGCCAGACCGGCCAGGGCATCGACGAGCTCAAGGCCGTGATCGAGGCTCACTGCCTGGACGAGTAACGCGGAACAGCACCGCCGGCGTGCAACAAGAAACCCGCAGGTCGCAAAACCTACGGGTTCCCTGTGCGCGACACGCCCGCGCTCAAAACCGTCCTCAATCGCCCGACTTTTGCCTACAGCTCCTCGCCGTTGCTCGAAATCACCTGGCGATACCAGTCGAACGAGTCCTTGCGCGAGCGTGCGAGCGTACCCTCGCCGGCGTCGTTCTTGTCAACGTAGATGAAGCCGTAGCGCTTGTCCATCTGGCCCGTGCCGGCGCTCACCAGGTCGATGCAGCCCCAGGGCGTGTAGCCCATCAGGTCCACGCCGTCCTCCTCGACGGCCGCCTTCATGGCCTGGATGTGCGCGCGCAGGTAGTCCACGCGGTACGGGTCATGCACGGAGCCGTCGGCTTCCTTCTTGTCGTACGCGCCGAAGCCGTTCTCGACGATGAACAGCGGCACGCGGTACTTGTCCGTGAACCAGTTGAGCGCGTAGCGCAGGCCCTCGGGATCGATCTGCCAGCCCCAGTCGCTCGCCTTCACGAACGGGTTCTTCACCAGGTCGCTCCACTCGCGGTAGTCGAAGGCCGGGTTGTCGTCCTTCTGCTCGATCGCGAAGCTCATGTAGTACGAGAACCCGATGTAGTCCACGCAGCCGCGGCGCAGTGCGGCCAGGTCCTCGTCGGTCACGTCAAGGTCGAAGCCGCGGCGCTCCCACAGCTTGGTGATATAGGCCGGGTACTCGCCGAACACGTGAACGTCGGTGTAGTAGTAGCGCATCTGCATCGCGCGGTGCGCCATGAAGATATCGCCCGGCTTGCAGGTGGCCGGGTAGACCGGGCACATGGCGATCATGCAGCCGATCTGGAACTCCGGGTTGATCTTGCGCCCGGCCTCGACAGCCAGCGCGCTCGCCACCAGCTGGTAGTGGGCCGCCTGGAACATGGTGCGCTCGCGGTCCTCGCCCGGCTCGACCACGATGCCCGAGTCGGCCATGAAGGCGTAGTCCTCCATGTAGTTGGCCTGGTTGTTGATCTCGTTGAACGTCATCCAGTACTTCACCTTGTCGCGATAGCGCTCAAAGCACACGGTCGCGAACCGCACGAACATATCGATGAGCCGGCGGTCGCGCCAGCCGCCGTAGGCCTTGGTGAGGTGCAGCGGTACCTCGAAGTGCGAAAGGGTGATGACCGGCTCGATCCCATGCGCGAGGCACTCGTCGAACAGGTCGTCGTAGAAGGCGAGGCCCTCCTCGTTCGGCTCCGCGTCGTCGCCGTTGGGGAAGATGCGCGTCCAGGCGATGGACGTGCGGAAGCACTTGAAGCCCATCTCGGCGAAAAGCGCCACGTCCTCCTTGTAGCGATGGTAGAAATCGATCGCCTCGTGGTTGGGGTAGTTCTCGCCAGGCAGGATGTCGCCCGTGTAGCGGCGCAGGTGCGTCTGGTCGCCGCTCGTCACCACATCCATGATGGACAGGCCCTTGCCGCCTTGGTCGTACCCGCCCTCGAGCTGATGCGCGGCCACGGCGCCGCCCCAGAGGAAACCGTCCTTGAATGCCATATGCGTGCTCCTTGTCTTGTGGGAAATGAGACTGGGGCCGTCCCGCCGCCTTCGCAGCAGGGCGGCCCCGGGACCGAACCGTAACCGATGCGGAAAGCGGAACCTTACGCCTCAGACTCGGCGGCCAGCTGCTCCTGCTCCTGCTTATACAGGTCGGAGTCGTACTTCTTGAAGAAGGGGAACCAGATCAGACCGGCCACGAGGGTGCAGACCACCGCGACGACACCGGCCATGAGACTGCCGCCCGTCGAGATGAACGCGCCCACGCCCACCGGGGTCGGCCACGGCATGTTCGCGATGACCGGCGGGATGAAGCCCGTGGAGATCGCCAGGTAGGCGATAGTGGAGGTGACGATCGGGGCGAAGATGAACGGGATGGCCAGCGCAGGGTTGTACACGATGGGCAGGCCGAAGATGAGCGGCTCGTTGATGTTGAAGAGCGCGGGCACGATCTCGCCCTTGCCGATCGCCTTCAGCTGCTCGGACTTGGCCAGGAACACCAGCATGAACGTGAAGGCCAGCGTGGCGCCGGAACCGCCGCAGATGACGAAGGCGTTGTTGAACTCGCCGGCGAGCACGTTGGTGGCGCCCTCGGCGTTGGCGGCGAAGTTCGCCACGGTCACCGGGGTCAGGATGTTCCAGATGATGGTGGCGCCGTGGATGCCGACCATCCACAGGCAGCCGACGAGCAGGTAGATGACCCAGACGCCGGGCAGGCTGCCGGTGATGTTGATGACGAAGCCGAACGGGATGGAGATGAGCTTGTACAGGTCGGTTCCCAGGCCGGCGAGCACGCCCTGGATCACCATGGCGGCGATCGCGACGAGGAAGCCGGGCACGAGCGCGGTGAACGAGCGGCCGACGCCGTCGGGCACCACGTCAGGAAGCTTGATGACGATGTTGTGTTTCACGCACTGGGCATAGATGTTCACGGCGATCCAGGAGATGAGGATGGCCGAGAAGATGCCCGTGGCGCCCAGGCGGGCGATGCCGTTGGTGCCGGAGAGCTCCCAACCGCTGTAGATGTTCGCATCCGGGTTGGTGACGACATCGATGCCGCCGCCGGTCGCGATGAACTGGGGCATCATCATGAAGAGCATGAAGAAGGCCATGAGCATGCCGTTCATGGGCTTGATGTCGATCTCGTCGTCCTCGGCGAGGATGCGCGCGTACTCATAGGAGGTCGCGGCGAGGAAGTAGATGGCGATCACGCCGATGGACGCGGCGTTCGCGACCATGTACAGGTTCGAGATCTTGTCGAAGCTGGCCGCCCAGATGCCCTCCAGGAACGGGAAGACGTCGGGCAGGATGGACACGATGAGGAACATCGAGCCCACGATAGTGAACGAGATCGAGGCCATGCCGGCGTAGGTGATGGCCCGGACCAGCTTGAACTGGGACAGCTTGGTCATGGGACCCATCAGATACTTCTCGAGCAATTCAAACATGGAACTACCTTTCTGCTTGTTCGTAGGCAAGCTCAACGTAGCGCAGGTACTGCCGATACCGCTTATCCGTGCGGTCGCGCACCGAGACGATCTTGGCGATCATGGCCACCTTGAGCGTGCAGGCGACCAGGGACGCGACGAAGCCCACGAGGCCCGTCGAGAAGAAGGGGAACAGAAGCGAGGAGACCCCCAGGGCGGATGCGAGGCCGGTCGCCAGCGACAGGACGGCCGACGCCGCCAGAGCCTTGTGCGACACCGCCAGGTACTCCCGGCCGCCGTCCTCGGTATGCGAGACACACACGGCCGCCTCCCCCAGGACCAGGACGGACACGGCCGCGTTGAGCGCGGGCAGCGCGATGGCCGCGCTCCCCTGCCCCACCAACAGCAGCGCCCAGTACAGGTTCATGAAGAACACCAGCGCCGCCAGGATGCGGATAACCAGGTAGCGCCCGGCCTTGGCGCCCATGACGGCCTGGTGGATCCGGACGCGCCGGTGCTCGCTCGTCTCTTTCAACATCAGCGTCCCCTTGCCCCTTCTGCTGCGGGTCTAGCCCAGCAGCGCGTCCATCTGCGCGAAGATGTTGGCGCAGTTGCCCATGCCGTAATCCTTCATGGGGATGACGTCGATCGGCAGGCCCTGGCACTTCTTGACGATCTTGTCCTTGCGATAGGCGATCTGCGGGCCGAGCAGGATGACGTCGTAGCCCTTGTCGGCGGGATTGACGAGTTCCTCGACGCCGATGGCGGCCACCTCGAACTCACGCCCCTCCTTGGCGGCGTAGGCCTCGAGTTTCTTCATGAGCATGCTGGTCGACATGCCGCCAGCGCAAACGAGCAGGAGTTTCATGATGGTTCCTTCCTTTCCTCGATGCCGGAAGCGATCCGGCTCGGTCGGTTGCGGATACGCGGGCCCTTACGCCTCGCGATCGGCCTTCTCCTTGTGCAGGTAGATGATCTCCTCGATGAGCTCACGCGCGAGCATCGAGGTCATCAGGTGGTCCTGCGCGTGCACGAGCATCACGTCGACCGGGGTGTGGTCGCCGTTGGCCTCCTTCACGAGCAGCTTGGTCTGCTGGTCGTGCGCCTCGAGCGCCGTCTTCTCGGCCTCTTCCATGAGCTTGTCGGCCTCGTCGAAGTTGCCCTCACGAGCCTCGGCGAGCGCGTTGAACGCCAGGCTGCGCGCCTGGCCGGCGGCCGCGATGAGCCCGAACGAGATCATCTCGGTGCCCTGCTCCATATCCTCTGCCATATCTTCCACCTCCTCTCGCATGTTCCATCCCTTCCGTGCGTATGGTCTCGAGCGGGTCTGTCGGGCATGCGCCCGGCTGCCCCGCCGGTAAACCTCGTCTCAGCCGGAGCGGTCCTCGGCCTGCGCGGCCGCCATGAGCCGCCGCAAGGTTTCGCGGTCCTGATGCTCCACCAGCTCGGCCACGGCCTCGGGGCTGAAGAGCACCGTCGCGAGCGCCGAGAGCATCTCGCGCAGCTCCGTGCTGGCCCCAAGCGCGAACGCCATGAGAAAGACCACTTGCACGCCGTGCCCCTGGGTATCCCAGGGAACGGGCGCGTCGAGCATGCCGATGCAGATACGTGTCTCGGCGCAGGCGGGCTCGATGGGGTGCGGCATGGCCACGTTGTTGCCCATGGCCGTCGCCATCATGGCCTCGCGCTTCCACACGAGCTCGCGGAAGTTGCCCGCCACCGGGAAGGCTTCCTCGGCGGCATCGAGCAGGTAGTCGAGGGTCTCGCGCTTGTTGGTGAAGCTGAGGTGCGTGCACAGGAGCGCCTCGTCGATCTGCGGGAAATCCTGGGCGCGGACGGGCACGCTGCGCAGGGCGCCGCGCATCTCGTCCACCTCGTCAGCGTCGAGGAAGTACTTGATCTCGAGCACCGGCACGGGTAGGGTCACGCCCAGCGGCACGGTGGTGAACACGTAGTCGATGCCGGAGAGATCCTGCCCAGCCAGGCTGATGGCGTCGCAGGTGCGGATGTCGGCGACCTCCTCGCCGAACATCTTGCGGCAGCGGTACTCCAGCAGCCGCGCGCTGCCCGCGCCCGAGGCGCAGACCACGAGCACGTGCTTCTTGGGACGGCCGGTCTTCTGCCGCTCGAGCGCGAGCGCGAAGGCGAAGGCGATGTAGCCCACCTCGTCCTCCGAGAGCTCCGCCTCGTAGTAGCGCGCGAGCACCGCGGCGCCCTCCATGGCCATGGAGTAGGCCAGCGGGTAGCGGGCGCGCACGTCGGAAATGAGCGGGTTTTTGAGCGGCATGTTGAAGCGCAGGCGCACGGACAGCGGCACGATATGGCGCGCTAGGTTCATGCGCAGCTCGAGGTCGCTGCGGAAATCGAAGCGGAAGGCGTTCCAGACGGCGTCGAGCATGGTGGTGACCACGCCCCAGACCTCGTCCGAGATGACGAGGTTGCCCTCGCCCTCCGCGGAGCTGCCGAGGCTCCGCTTGCCCGCGAGGTGGATGGCGATGTAGGCGATCTCCTCCTCGGGGAGCTCGACCGAGAAGCGCGCGGTCACGCGGCGGGCGATGGCGCGGGCGACGGAGAACTCGGTACGGCTGCGGGCCTGATCCAGGTAGGAGTCCTCGATGGGGACGTTGTAGCCGTCCTGGATGCGGATGAGCGCGACGGCGATGTGCACGATGAGGTTCTGGTACGCGGCGGAATTGATATGGAAGTCGGCCTCGCGGACGGATTCGTTCACGCACGCGGCGATGTCCTCGAGCATGGTCTTGGCGTCGACGCCGTGCAGGTGCGAGGCCGCAGCCCGAAACACCTTGTGCGGCACCTCCCCGCCGTGGCACGCGTCGCGGGCGCTCAGGGCCTGCACGGCGAGGCTCGCCAGGCACATACGCCGGTTGAGCTCGCTGCCCGTCACGCGCATACCGTAGCGCGGGCGCTTCTCGAGGACGAGGTCGAAGCGGGAGAGGGTCTCCTCGACCTGCCTGACGCAGCGCGACAGCTGGCTCTTGGAGACGAACAGCACCTGGGAGAGGTCTTCGAGGGTGATCCAGTCCGTGCGCTCGAGCAGGTCGTTCAGCAGATAGAGCGTGCGCTCCTCCTGCGTGGACGGAACGGCCGCCTCGTCATGGGCGGAGCGCGAATCGAGCCAAGCCGTGAAGCGAGACTCGTCTTGCACCAGGAGCGTATACCCCCCCCCGCATGCAAAATCGTCGCGAAGCCATGCATCTCGGCGTTGGCGCGCTGGATGTAGGCGCGCACGGTGCGCTCGCTGACGCCGAAGCGCTCGACGAGCTGCGCGGTCGCGATGCCGTCGTGACACTGCACGTACCGGGCGAAGTCGCTGCTGCTCACTGCCATGAGAGACACCCCCTATCCACGGAACCTATCGTAAAAGGCGAGACGAGAGAACTCGATACCGTGTGTTGCCAACCCGGGCGGCAGTGGTGCGCAACGAGATGTTTTCGCAGGTAGTTTGCTTTTTTGGCGATTTGTGGCGCGCGATGCAACAAGTACGGGTACCGTTCGCCGGCGGAAAGCGACCGTTGGCGGGAAGCAGGGACGGTTGGGTGCCGAACGATCGCAACGACGCCCCCTCCCGCGCGCGAACTGGGCTGAATGGCGATTGCGACGAAAGCGGGCGTTTTGTTGTACTGTGAGCCCGACGCAGGAGGGGCGTTTCTCGCGGGCGCAGAAACGCCTGCCAAGCAGGGGCTCCCCCTGCAGCGAAGCGGGAACTCGCCCGCGCCCGAAGCCACAACTCCGCCGGCTTCCTATAGCTTTGGGCTGCCTCGCCAAGTAACAGAAGAACCCGCAGGCTTTCGACCTGCGGGTTCTCCTGACAGAGCGGGCCGTCTACTCGACCCCCGGCACCGCACCCGTGGCCAGCACCTGCTCCATCGCGGCCTCGTCGAGCACGGGGATGCCCAAGCTCTCGGCCTTGGCGAGCTTGGAGCCGGCGGAGGCGCCCGCCACCACGTAGCTCGTCTTCTTGGAGACCGAGCCCGTGACCTTGGCGCCCAGGGCCTTCAGGGCCTCCCCCGCCTCGCCGCGCGTGCGGCCCTCGAGCGTGCCGGTGAGCACGAAGGTGAGGCCCGCGAGCGGCTGGGCCGCGGCCAAGTCGGCATCGACGCCCGCGGAGGAGGCCGCGGCGCCCGCCTGCTCCTCGAGCGCAAGGCCGGCCTCGCGCAGGCGCTGGAGCACCGCCAGGTTCTCGGGCACGGACAGGAACTGCTTCACCGACCGGGCGATCTTGGGGCCGATGCCGTCGATGCCCGCGATGTCCTCCTCGCTCGCGTCGATGAGCGCCTCCACCGTGGCGAAGCGCTGCGCGACGAGCTCGCCCACGCTCTTGCCCACGTGTCGGATGCCCAGGGCGAACAGCACGCGCCCCAAGGGCTGGGACTTGGACTTGGCGAGCTCGGCCACCACCTTCTCGGCGGTCTTGGCGCCCACGGGGATGGCATCGCCGGCGCGCACACCGCGCTTGGCGTTGTCCGCCTGGTACACGCGGCCCGTGTCGAGCGCCGCCACGGTATCCGCGTCCAGCTGGTAGAAATCGGCCACGTCGCGCAGGAGCCCCGCGGCGATCATCTTCTCCACGAGCTCCTCGCCGATGCCGTCCACGTCCATGCAGCCGCGACTCACCCAGTGGAGCAGGCGCTCCTTCAGTTGCGCGGGGCAGTCGAGCGATACGCAACGGTAGGCCACCTCGCCCTCCTCGTGCACCACGGGGCTGCCGCAGGCCGGGCAGGTCGCCGGCATGTGCCACTCCGCAGCACCCGCCGGCCGCTTTTCCAGCACGGACCCCACCACCTCGGGAATCACGTCGCCTGCCTTGTGGACCACGATCGTGTCGCCCGCGCGCACGTCCTTGCGGTGCACCTCGTCCTCGTTGTGCAGGGTGGCGCGCGCGATGGTGGAGCCCGCCACCGTCACCGGGTCGAACTCCGCCACCGGGGTCAGCACCCCGGTGCGCCCCACCTGGATGCGGATCTGGCGCAGCACGGTGGTCTTCTCCTCGGGCGGGAACTTGAACGCGATGGCCCAGCGCGGCGCGCGGGCGGTGAAGCCGAGCTCGCCCTGCTGGGCGAAGGAGTCGACCTTCACCACCACGCCGTCGATGTCGTAGTCAAGGTCGGCGCGGTGCGCCAGGGCGTCCGCGCAGAAATCGTGCACCTCGGCGGGCGAGGCGCAGCGGCGCACGTTCGGGTTCACGGAGAAGCCCGCCTCGCCCAGCCACTCCAGGAACGCATGCTGCGAGTCCACATGCAGCGGATCGGTGTCGGCGATGGCGTAGATGAAGGTCGCCAGGTCGCGGCGGGCGGTGACCTTGGGATCCTTTTGGCGCAGGGACCCCGCCGCGGCGTTGCGCGGGTTGGCGAAGGGGTCGCGCCCCTCGGCGTCGGCCTCCTCGTTCAGGCGGGCGAAGCTCCCCTTGGGCATGTAGACCTCGCCGCGCACCTCGATGCGCGCCGAGCGGTCGGCGCGCATGTGCGCGAGGCCCGCCTCGGTGAGATGCATCGGCACGTCGCGGATGGTGCGGACGTTCAGGCTCACGTCCTCACCCGTGGTGCCGTCGCCGCGGGTGGCGGCGCGCACGAAGGCGCCCCTCTCGTAGGTGAGCGCCACGCCCAGGCCGTCGATCTTGAGCTCGCAGGTGTAGGACGCGCGACCCGCGCCCAGCGCCCCCTCGGTGCGGACGAGCCATTCGTCCAGTTCGGAGAGGTCCATGGCGTCGTCCATGGAGTACATGCGCGCCATATGCGTCACGGGGGCGAACTGCTCGGACACGTAGCCGCCCACGCGCTGCGTGTAGGAACCGGGCGTCACCAGCTCGGGGTAGGCGGCCTCGATGCCCAGAAGCTCGCCCAGGAGCTTGTCGAAGGCGGCGTCGGTGATCTCCGGGGCGTCGAGTGCGTAGTAGCGGTAGGCGTGGTAGTCGAGCAGATGGCGCAGCTCCGCGGCGCGCGCCGCGGCGTCCTCGCGCGAAAGCCCGCACGTCGTCTCCCCAAACAGGTCCTCCTGCACCGGCATGGCTCCCCTTTCTCACGTTTGACGGCAACCTAGGATACCAGCCCGCGCCCGCGCGGGGGCCCTCGCGCGGGCGCGCCCACGCATCGAGCGCTTTCGAGCGGGACGGGCGCGGAGGCACCCGCCGATCCGGCTCTGCTCACGCAAAAAGGCGGCGCGCCCGGGTACCCCCCAGGCGCGCCGCCCCTCACGGTCGTGCTCGCGCAGCCGCCTACTCGGCGGGCGCGGCCTTTGTTTCGGCCTCGGCCTCGGCTGCGCGGGCCTGCCGCTCGTCCGTGTAGTTCTCCACGTACGCGCAGGCGGCCAGCACCGCGCCGGCCACGAGGGCCACCAGCCCCAGCAGAATCGCCGGCACGAGGGTCATGATGATCACGTCGTTCATACCGAACCCCCTAAACGAAGAGCCCGCCGGCGATGCCGGCGACGCAGGTGAAGGCCAGCGCCATGAGCGAGGCGGTGACGAGCGAGATGGGAAGGCCGCGCATGGCATGCGGCACCAGGCCGTTCTCGTCAACGCGGGCGCGCACGGAGCTGTAGAGCACCACGGCGAGCCACACGCCCGCGGCGGCGCCCACGCAGGTGCCGAGCATGCCCTCGAGCGTGGCGGTGGCGCCGTCCACGGCAAGGGCGTTGTCCATGGGAGCGGCCACGAGGACCACGTTCACGGCGATGAGTCCGGCCTCGCGCAGCGCCGCGGCACGCACGTCGGCGGGCTTGCCGAAGGCGTGGACGCAGGCCATGGCCGCCGCCACGGCGAAGCCGATGAGCGCGAAGGCCACCGGGGCCAGGTAGCCCACGCCCCAGGGCGCGAGGTAGCCCGCGTACAGGAGGCTGCCGAGCACGCCGGAGGCAAGCACGCAGCAGGCGAGCTTGGCCGCGAAGGGCATGGCCCGACGCGGGCGCTCGGCGATGAGCATCACGCCCACCATGCCGATGAGTTGGGCGAACACCAGGTTGTTATCGAGCATGGCGGTGAAGAGCGCGTTCAGGAACGCCATCAGCGCTCACCTCCCTTGTCGGTGCGGGAACCGTCGAGGGCCTGGGCGAAGGCGGCCACGAGCGCCAGCAGGAGCAGGCTGCCTGCCGGCTTGCCGAAGATGGCGATGGGGCTCTCGGCGAGGCCCGGGACGGTCATGCCGAAGATGGTGCCCGCGCCGAGCATCTCGTTGAGGAAGCCCACGAGCAGAAGGCTCGCGAAGGCGCCTCCGGCAGACCACAGCATGTCCCGCGCGGTGAGGGCGCGGCCCTCGCCCGTACCGGGCAGGCAGGCGCGCGCCACGTACACGGACGCCGCGCCGGACAGGCCGGTGAGCGGCACGTACATGCCCAGGTCCTGGTAGATCACGGGCTGGGCCGCGCGCAGGGCGAAGCCCGCGAGCACCATGACGGCGGCGTTAAGCATGAGCGCCACGGGCACGGCGGCGAGGCGCCCCGCGAAGCGCGGGACGACCCCCGAGACGACCCAGGCCACGAGGATGGAGAGCGCGGTGATCGCGCCCATGGCGGTGCCGTTGGCCTGCGTGGTGGCCGCGAAGAGCCCGGGCAGGGCCGGGGCGACCATCAGGAAGGCGCGGCCGCGCACGGGCGCGCCGTCGGAATTGAGCGCCATGTTAGTTACCTCCCAGCTGCGCGTAGGCCTCAAAGGCGATGTTCAGGCAGCCGATGACCGCCTTGGAGGTGAAGGTCGCGCCCGAAACGCCGTCAACGTGCGTCTCGCCGGAACCGGCTTCCTCCACGGTGAGGGTGCCCTCCGCGGACATGTCGGCGAAGCTGCCGAGGTAGTCATCGGTCAGCGCGTTGGTGCCGATGCCGTCGGTCTCCTCCTCGGCGACCACCTGGATACCCGCGACGGTGCCGTCGGCGTTGATGCCGACCATGAGCTCCACGTCGCCGTGGTAGCCCGCGGACTGCACGTCGAAGACGTACTCGCCCGTGTCGGCCTGCCACACGGAGTTCAGGCCGTCCACCGCAGGCGCGGACACCTGGGAAAAGCTGCCAGCGTCCGGGAAGAGCAGCGCGCGCTGGGCGCCGCCCTTAGCCTCGTCGAGCGCGGCGTCGGACGCCTTGAAGGCGTCGGTCAGGGCGTACTTGGCCGTGGCGAGGCCCCCGCCGCACACGAGCGCGACGAGCACGATGAGCACCAGGGTGTACCCGGCGCCCTCCTTATGGCGGGCGATCCAGCCCGCGGATGACTTAGACGAGCGCATGCTTGGCACCTCCCACCGGGCGCGGCCGCGTGTAGCGGTCGATCAAGGGAACGAACATGTTCATGAACAGGATGGAGAACGCCACGCCCTCGGGAGCGGAGCCGAACAGGCGCACGAGCGAGGTGATAAGGCCGCACCCGATGCCGAACACGACCTTGCCGCGCGCCGTCATGGGCGTGGTGGTGTAGTCCGTCGCCATGAAGAACGCGCCGAGCGCCAGGCCGCCCGAGAGCAGCTGGTAGGCCACGTCCTGGCCGGCGAGTCCCATGCACACGGCCACGGTGCCGATGAACGGCAGGGTAGCCCAAGCGTCCACGACCCTCACGGCCAGCAGGAAGACGTAGCCGATGAGCAGGGTGAGGATGCAGGTCTCGCCCAGGGCGCCGGCGTGGTTGCCGAGCATGAGGTCCATGAGGCTGTAGGGTGCCTCGCCGCCCGCGGCCATGGCGAGCGGGGTGGCGCCGGTGATGGCGTCCAGCGGCTTGCCGACCACGTCGGGGTAGCTCGACAGCGCGCTCGGCAGGGCCACCATCACGAACACGCGCGCCGCCACGGCGGGGTTGGCGAAGTTGCAGCCGATGCCGCCGAACAGCATCTTGGCCACCACCACGGCGAAGGTGGTGCCCAGCACGGCCACCCAGAACGGGCAGGTGGCGGGCAGGGTGAATGCGAAGAGCATCGCCGTGACCACGCAGGAGAGGTCGCCGGCGGTGGACTCGCGGCGCATGATGAGGCAGCAGGCGTGCTCGCACACGAGCGCGGTGGCGATGCACACGAGCACCAGCAGCGGGGCGCCCAGGCCGTAGAGCACGGTGGACGCCACGAGCGTCGGCACGAGCGCCAGGCACACGCAGCCCATGATGAACGCCGTGGAACCCTTCCCGTGGAAATGCGGGGAGGCCTCGTTGATGAGGTTCATGTCGCTTACGCCTCCTTCGATTGGGTCAGGCGGGAGAGCGCGCCGCGGTAGACGGCCTTGCCCTCGCGGATGGACGCGGTGATACGGCGATGCGCCGGGCAGGTGAACGCGCAGCTGCCGCACTCCATGCAGTTCATGACCGCCAGCTCGTCGAGCGCCTCGGCGTCGTGCCGGCGGCCGGCGGCATCGAGCGCGAAGGGCATGAGGCCCAGCGGGCAGGCGCGCACGCAGCGGCCGCAACGGATGCAGGGCGACTCGTCCGGCAGCACCGCGGCGTCGGCGAGCGCGAGGATGGCGTTGTTGGACTTGATCACCGGGCAGTCGATGTCCGTGATGGTGCGGCCCATCATGGGGCCGCCCATGATGACCTTCTTGGGGTCGCGCGTGAGGCCGCCCGCGGCCTCCACCACATCGCGCACGCTCGTGCCGATGGGCACGCGGTAGTTGCCCGGGGCCGCCACGCAGTCGCCGGTGACGGTCATGGTCTTGCTGACGAGCGGCATACCGCTGCGGAAGAAGTGCTCCAGGCGCGAGACCGTGGTGACGTTCATCACCAGGCAGCCCACGTCAACGGGCAGGCCGCCGGCGGGCACGTCGCGCCCGGTGGTGGCGTGGATGAGGACCTTCTCGCCGCCGGCGGGGTACTTGGTGGGGATCGCCATGGCGCAGATCTTGCCCGTGAGCCCTTGCGCCTCGATCTCGGCCGCGAGCTTCTCCACGGCCTCGGGCTTGTTGTCCTCCACGCCGATCACGGCCTCGGGGATCCCCAGGGCCTCGACCACGCGGGCCACGCCGGCCACGACGCGCTCGGCGTGCTCCATCATCTGACGGAAGTCACTCGTGATGTAGGGCTCGCACTCCATGCCGTTCACCACAAGGACCTCGAAGCGCTTGCCCTCGGGCGCGCGCATCTTGAACCACGTGGGGAACGAGGCGCCGCCCAGGCCCACCATTCCGGAGGCGCGGACGCAGTCGATGAACTCCTCGCGCGTGCCGTAGGTGGGGGCGGCGAGCGCCGGGTCGGCCTCCATCTTGCCGTCGGACTCGATCCGCACCACCGGGGCGGTCTGCCCGGTGGGGAGCTTCTCCTCGTCCGTGGACACCACGGTGCCCGAGATGCTCGCGTGGATGGGCGCGTACAGGCCCTGGCCGTCGCCGATGAGCGTGCCCACGTACACGTGGTCGCCCGCGGCCACGACGGGGCGACACGGCCCTCCGATGTGCATGTTCAGCGGGATCTTGACCCGCTGGGGCGGTGCGATGGACACGCAGGCGAAGTCCCGCGCTTCCTTGCACTGGGGCGGATGCACGCCGCCTTGGGTGGTGTGAAGAGTGAACATCTCTCCCCTTCCGTTCCTCTCCTCGGGCGGTCGGGGCGCCGGGCGCGCAAGCGCGCTACCCCGTACCCCGTACCGGCTCGGTGCATACGGTTTTTCATTCTACCTGCTACACACCACGCTTTGCGCACAATGGGGACGTTGATGGGAAGAATATGGCGAAGTTGCATAGTTGAAACGCTACAAAGCGGGGCCGTCCACCGGAATCGCTCCCGATGGACGGCCCCGCGTCCTATTATTCTCAGATGAGAACCGTTTTCCCAGCTAGAAGCCCTGGCCTTGGTCCTGCTGGCCCTGCTGGCCCCCCATGAGCTCCTGGAGGTACTCGAGCAGCTCCTCGCGGCTCATGCCGTTGCCGAGCTCGCCCGTCGAGCTGTCCTGCTCGCTCTCGCTTTGAAGCGCTTCGTCGGAGCCCAGGGTGACCTCGACCTCCTGCTCCTTGCCGTCGCGCACCAGGGTGAGCTTGACCTTCTCCCCCACCTCGTGCTCGCGCAGGGCGATGATCAGGCCGTCGGCGGAGCTCACGTCCTTACCGTCGACCTGGGTGATGACGTCGCCCGCCTCGATACCGGCCGCGGCGGCGGGGCCGCCCTCGGTGACCTTGGCCACGCGGGCGCCGCTCGTGGTGTCGCCGGAGCGGTTGAAGGCGTTCACGCTCGTGAGGGTCACGCCCAAGTAGGGGTGGACCGGGGTCTTACCGTCGATGATCTGGTCGGCGATGTTCTTGGCGTAGTTGATGGGGATGGCGAAGCCCACGCCCGAGCTGGAGCCGGAGTAGCTCTCGATCACGGAGTTGATGCCGATGAGCTTGCCCTCGCCGTTCACGAGCGCGCCGCCGGAGTTACCGGGGTTGATGGCCGCGTCGGTCTGGATCATGTTGGCGTAGATGCTCGTGCCCGAGGTGGACTGCATAGCCGTGGAGCGGTAGAGCGCCGAGACGATGCCCGTGGAGACGGACTGCTCGTTGCCGAAGGGGCTGCCGATGGCCATGACCCACTCGCCCACCGTGAGGTCGTCGGAGTCGGCTACCTCGATCGGGGTCAGCGACAGGCCCGAGGTGTCCTTGATGCGAATCACCGCGAGGTCGCTCGAGGAGTCGGCGCCCACGAGCTCCGCCTCGGCGCTCGTGCCGTCGTCCAGGGTGACGGCGATGCTGGTGGCGCCCTCCACCACGTGGTTGTTGGTGAGGATGTTGCCGTCCTTGTCCAAGATCACGCCCGAGCCGATACTGCCGGAAGACGCGCTGTCGCTGCTCGTGGAGAGCGCGCCGTTAGAGGACTGGTCGGCGAGCGCCGTGATGGAGACCACCGAGGGCAGCGCCTTGGCCGAGACGACCTCTGCGAGCGTAGTGTCCTCGGGGTCGATGTCGATGGTCTGGGTGCTGCCGGTGGAGGCGGCCTCCACGTTGCTGTCCGTGATGCGGAACGCGCCGCTCATCACCAAGGCGATCACCAGCACCGCGCCCACGGCGAGGCCGGCGAGCGAGGCCACGAACACGGGCAGCTTCTTGGTGCGGGTCTTCACCACGGTGTGCTTGATGGTCTCCGTGGCCGAGGCCGTGGAGGGCACGTAGGGGATCTTCTCGGTGGTGTCCGCGCCGCGCGGGGTCGCCTCGACTTCCACGCGCGGGGTCTGCGGGCCTACGCCCTCGGGGCGCTGGGGCGTCTTATCGTCACTCATGCGAGTTCCTTTCTCTCAATGCTGGCAAGGTTGTACCTCACGCGAGCGCCGCGCGTCCATGCCGTTCGGCGAGCTTAATAGAATTGCAAGGGATGGAAGCGGAGCCTCATGTGTGCCGTCGTGCCAACAAGAGTTTGTAATCAATTACAAACTTTCCCTGAATCTAGAGGAATTTGGAATCCATTCCAAACTTTTGCAAAGCCTGATCTATTATTGGAATCGATTTTAAATTAGGAGGTTCTTCCATGGAGCTCATCAACCGCCCCTCCCACCTCGCCGCCCTTCGGTCGTGGCGAGACAAGGATGTCATCAAGGTCATCACCGGCGTGCGCCGCTGCGGCAAGTCGACCCTCCTCAGGCTATTCCGAACCGAACTCATCCGATCCGGCGTGGCACCGAGCAGAATCGTAGACATCAACCTCGAGCTGCTCGAGAATGAGCCCCTCCTTGACTACCACCGCCTCCACGACGAGATCGTCGCGCGATGCAATCCCGACGAGACGACGTATGTCTTCATCGACGAGGTGCAGAACGCACCGCAGTTCCAAAAGGCGGTCGACAGCCTTTACGCACGTGGGAACATCGACCTCTACGTCACCGGTTCAAACGCGCTTCTCATGAAGGGTACGCTCGCGACCCTGCTCTCCGGCAGGTACGTTGAGATTCAGGTACTCCCGCTCTCGTTCAGGGAGTTCCACGAAGCACGCTCAGGCGATGGCGCCTCCACGCGCAGGATATGGTCGGAATACCTCCATGACGGAGGCTTTCCCGCCATGAGCGCCATCAAGGACGAGACGGCGCGCCACGATTACCTCACCGGCATCCTTGACACCGTCTTGCTGAAAGATGTGGCGCAGCGCCTCAACATCTCGAACACCGGCATGCTCGGCATGCTCACCAGCTACCTCTTCGATAACGTCGGGAACCCGACAAACCCCAAGCGCATCAGCGACGCCCTTACCTCGCTCGGCACCAAGGCATCATGGAAGACGGTTTCCGATTACCTCGAGGGCCTTTGCAACAGCTACATCTTCTATCCCGTCCAACGTTACGACCTTAAGGGCAAGCGCCTGCTCGAGATGCAGCGCAAATACTATGCCGTCGATCCAGGGATGAGGAGATGCGCCTTATCCGGGTCCGACCGCGACATGGGGCGCCTGTTAGAGAACGTCATCTACCTCGAGCTGTTGAGGAGAGAAGGCTCCGTCTTTGTCGGACAGGGTCAATACGGGGAAATCGACTTCATAACGCAAGGGCGTGATGGTCGTGCCTACTACCAGGTCTGCGAATCCGCAACCGACCCCAAGACCTTGGACCGGGAGCTTTCCTCTTTCAGGAATGCCGATGACAACTACCCCAAGTACCTGCTCACCCTCGACGACGAGCGACCGCGCTCCCATGAGGGGATCCAGCAGATCTACGCGCTCGACTGGCTGCTCGAGGCATAGACCCGCGTCGGGCCGCAGCTTGAACGCCGAGGTGGGACGCCTGGGAAACGGGCGCGGGGTCTCCCAGGATGCCGCAGATCGCCTTGAGCGAGGAGGGAACGCGCCTCCGGGCAGCGACCGGCCGAGCGAGGGGCAAGGTGCGGTATCTGGGGAAGCCCGCTATTCCTTGAAGAGGTAACCGACGCCACGCACCGTCGTGATGTGCCCCGCGATCTGCGGACCCACCTTGGAGCGGATGCGCCTGATGTGCACGTCGACGGTACGGGTGCCGCCGCAGTACTCGAAGCCCCACACGCGATGCAGCAACACCTCGCGGCTATAGGCGCGGTTGGGGTGCGTCGCCAAGAACGAGAGCAGCGAGTACTCCATGAGGGTCAGGTCGACGGGCTCGTCGTCGAGGTTAACCTGGTAGGTGGCCAGGTTGATGGTCATGCCGTCGATGGAGATGATGTCCTCGGCCAAGAAGGGGTCGTCCTCGCCGAGCAGACGCCTCACGCGCACCTCCAGCTCGGTGGGACAGGCGCCCGAGCAGATGAAGTCGGCGCGCGCGTGCTGGGGCATGTGAAGCTCGCCCAAGGCGTCCTCGTCGACGATCACGAGCATCGGGATGTTCCCGCGATCCTCGAGCCACTTGGCGATCTGCTCCAGGCGGTCGCCGCGCACGCCATCGGCGTCGAGCACTAGCAGGTCGAAGTCGCGCGCCGCACCCGGGGAATCCGGCGTGGCAGCGAAGACCTCGGCGCCCATGGTGGAGCTGAGCGTCCTCACGAACTCGTGGAAACGCGTCGTGCGGGCCATAAACAGGATGTTCTTGTCAGACATGGGCACCCCTCCCTCGATAGCGGAATGATAGCAAGTCCCCTGCGATATGCGTTCGCACCGGGGGCATTATCCGGCCAAAGCCTACGAATTGGCCAGGTAGTGCTTGAGCTCCCACTCCGTGATCGTGGAAGCGTAGCGCTCCCACTCCTTGCGCTTCTTGGCGAGGAAGAACGCATGGATGTGCTCGCCCAGGGCATCCTTCATGAACGCGGAGTCCTCGAAGATGTCGAGCGCCTCGCGCAGGCTGCGTGGCAGCGGACGGATGCCCTGGCGCTCCAGCTCGCGCGGCAACATGCGCAGCGTGGCGCTCGTGGCCTCGGGCGGCAGCGTGAGGCCGCGCTCGATGCCGTCCAGGCCCGCGGCGAGCGTCACGGCGCTCACCAGGTAGGGGTTGGCCATGGGGTCGGGCGTGCGCAGCTCGATGCGGCAGGACAGGTGCTTGCCCGGCTTGTAGATGGGCACGCGGATCATGGCCGATCGGTTGCGCAGGCCCCAGGTGGCGTAGGCCGGGACCGTCTCCCCGCCCGTCACGAGACGCTTGTAGGAGTTGACCGTGGGGTTGGTGATGGCCGAGATCTCCGCGGCGTGCTCCAGGATGCCCGCCATGTAGCTCTTGGCGATGCCGGACAGGTGGTACTGGTCGTCGTCCGCGCCGTAGAAGACGTTCTCGCCCTTCTTGTTGAAGAGCGACTGGTGCAGGAGCATCCCGCTCGAGGGCTCGTCGGCGATGGGCTTGGGCATGAAGCTCGCGTGGATGCCGTTGTCGTAGGCCTCGAGGCGGATCACGTGCTTGGCCGTCATGATGGCGTCGGACATGGTGAGGGCCTCGGCGTGGCGCAGGGCGATGCCGTGCTGCGAGTGGCCCGAGCTATGGTAGGTGTACTCCACGGGAACGCTCATCTTCTCGAGCATGAGCACCATGGAGCGGCGCAGGTCGCGAGCCGAATCGCTCGGCGTGAGGTCGAAATAGCCCACCTCGTCGAGCGGTTGGGGGGTGCGCTCGTCGGGGAAGTAGTAGAACTCCAGGTCGGCGCCCACGTTCATGATGTAGCCGCGCTCCTCGGCGCGGTAGAACACCTGGCGCAGGGCCTCGCGCGGGTCGCCCGGGAAGTTCTTGCGGTCGGGCGTGCAGACGTCGCAGAAGATGCGCGCCACACCGTCGTTGCTGGGGCGCCAGGGCAGCACCTGGAAGGTCGAGGGGTCGGGGAAGGCGAGCATGTCGGCCTCGTCGGGGGCGCAGAAGCCCTCCACGGCCGAGCCGTCGAAGCCGATACCCTCCTCGAAGGCCACCTCGAGGTCCTCGGGGCTGATCGCGAAGCTCTTGAGGCGGCCGAGCACGTCGACGAACCATAGGCGGACGAAGCGGATGTCGCGCTCCTCCACGGTACGCAGGACGAAGTCGATGTATTGCTGTTGATCCATGATCGGCCCTTCTCGCGCCGCGGTTAGTCCGCGCCTACTCTCGCATAGAAATGTTACCGCGTCGTTACCCCGACCGAAACCCCAGGGATGGCCCCGGGCGCCCTACTCTATCGCACCCCGCGCGAGAGCTTCTCGGTCACGGCGTCCACGCCCTTGAGGGCCGCGCAGCCCTTGCGGTGCTCGGCGTCGCAGCCGCCCGAGCACTTGCCGGAGCACCCGCCGCCCGAGGGGCAGTCGCCGCACGTCCCCTTGCGCTTGACGCGCACGCACACGGCCACGAACGCCACCCCGATCGCGGCCAAGATGATGATGTCGGCGAGACCCATGGTCATAGCCTCCCTGCTCGATGTTTTCCAATGCTAACTCTACCCGTTTGCTTGCCGAGTCGGCGCGTGGATGCGCCATCGCCGCAGAGGCTTCACTCATTGAGATATTTCTGCACTGAGCGCCCTGCAAAAGCGCAGAAATATCTCAATGAGTGCGGCACTCCCCACGCAAGGTCCCCGGCGCGCAAAAAGACGGCCGCCCGCACGCGCGGACGGCCGTCTCAAAGGGAGCGATGGCTCGGATAAGGCGGGTTTACGCCTCGCTGTCCTCGCCCATGGCGCCCTTGGGCATCGGGCGGAAGAGCTGGAACAAGATCGCGGCGGCGGCCAGCACGGCCACGATGGTCCAGACGCTGAACACACCGGTGGCGGCCAGGTAGAACTGGTTGATCATGAGGCCGACTATCCAGGCGAAGCCGCACTCGTAGCCCAGCGCGATGGCGGTCCACTTGCCGGAGTTCATCTGGGCGCGGATGGTGCCCATGGCAGCGAAGCACGGAGCGCACAGCAGGTTGAACGCGCCGAAGGCCACGATGGCGCCGACCTGCGGGAACATGCCGGCGAAGGCGTGCCACAGGGACGGGTCGGTCTCGGTGGCGTCGGCCAGGTGCAAAAGCGACGCGGCGGTGGCCATGACGTTCTCCTTGGCCACGAGGCCGGTAATGCTCATGGCCGTGGCCTGCCAGGAGGCGAAGCCCAGCGGAGCGAAGATCCAGGCGATGGCGTTGCCCAGCATAGCGAGCACGGAGTAGTCGGTGAACTCTTCCGGGATGCCCTCCATGGCGGGCAGGAAGCCGAAGGCGCCCTCATAGGAACCGAAGTTGGAGAGGAACCACACCACGATGGTGGAAGCGAAGATGATCGTGAAGGCCTTCTTGATGTAGGCGCTCACGCGCTCCCACACGTGCAGGGCCCAGGAGCGGGCGGACGGCATGTGGTAGGCGGGCAGCTCCATGACGAACGGGGTCGGGCGGCCGGCGAAGATCTTGGTCTTCTTGAGCATGATGCCGGAGGCGATCACGGCCACGACGCCCAGGAAGTAGAACAGCGGCGCGATCCAGGTGGCCTCGGCGTCGTTGACCAGGGCGCCCATCAGCAGGGCGATGATCGGCAGTTTGGCGCCGCAGGGGATGAAGGTCGTCGTCATGACGGTCATGCGGCGGTCCTTCTCGTTCTCGATGGTCTTGGTGGCCAGCACGCCGGGCACGCCGCAGCCGGTGGACACGAGCATCGGGATGAAGGACTTACCGGACAGGCCGAAGCGGCGGAACACGCGGTCCATGACGAAGGCGACGCGGGCCATGTAGCCGCAGTCCTCGAGGAAGGACAGCAGGATGAACAGGACGAACATCTGCGGGATGAAGCCGAGCACGGCGCCCACGCCGGCGACGATACCGTCGTTAACCAGCGAGATCACCAGGTCGGAGGCACCCGCGGCGGTCAGCCAGCCCTCGAACAGCGCGGGCACGGACGGCATGGCCATGCCGAAGAGGCTCCAGCCGTCGCCGAAGAGGCTGTCGTTCACCCAGTCGGTGCCGGCGGTACCGATGGTGGAGATGGCGATGTAGTACACCAGGAACATGATGACCGCGAAGATCGGCAGGCCCAGCCAGCGGTTGGTGACGATGCGGTCGATCTTCTCGGAGGTGCTCATCTTGGACGGGGCGCGCTTCAGGCACTCGTCGATGATGTGGGCGATCACGGCGTAGCGCTCGCCGGTGATGATGGACTCGGCGTCGTCGTCGCAGTCCTTCTCGCACTGGGCAACGAGCTCCTCCACGCGGGCGGTCTGCTCGGCGTTGAGGCTCACGAGCTTGCCGGCCAGCTCGTCGCGCTCGAAGAGCTTGACGGCGTAGTAGCGGCGCTTGTTGGCGGGCACGCTCTGGGGCAGGTTGTTCTCGATGTGCTGGAGGACGTCCTCGATGGCGGAGTCGAACTTGTGCTCCGGCACCTTTCCCTTGTTGGCGGCGGCCTTGCGCGCCTCGGCGATGAGCTCGTCGACGCCGCGGTTCTTAAGGGCGGAGATCATGACGACGGGGGCGCCGAGCTGCTTGGCAAGCTTGGCGATGTCGATCTTGTCGCCGTTCTTCTCCACGAGGTCGGCCATGTTGAGCGCGATGACGGTGGGCAGGCCGGTCTCGACGACCTGCAGCGCCAGGTAGAGGTTGCGCTCGAGGTTGGTGGCGTCCACGACCTGGACCACCACGTCGGGCTCGCCGCTCATGAGGTAGTCGCGCGAGACGACCTCCTCGGGGCTGTAGGGGGAAAGCGAGTAGATGCCGGGGAGGTCCGTGATGGTCACGCTCTTATCGGCGGAGAGCTTGGCCTCCTTCTTCTCAACCGTGACGCCGGGCCAGTTACCGACGTAACCGTTCTGGCCCGTGATCAGGTTGAAGAGGGTCGTCTTGCCGCAGTTGGGGTTACCCGCAAGAGCGACGTGCAGCTGAGTAGACGCCATTGGTCCTTCTTCCACAAAACGTACTGGGTAGGTCATGAGTTAGAAAAATCTAACTTTACCTGCGCAAATGCCCGTCGCGGCCCTACTGGACCTCGACGATGGCGGCCTCCTCCTTGCGGATGGAGAGCTCGTAGCCGCGCACGGTGATCTCGACGGGATCGCCCAGCGGGGCGACCTTCACGACGGTGAACTTGGTGCCCTTGATCAGGCCCAGGTCCATGAGGTGGCGACGGAGCGCGCCCTCACCGTGGAGCTTGACGATGGTCGAGGAATCGCCCACGGCCACATCTCCCAGAGTCTTCATTACTTCCCCCTTCCTTTCGGATTGCATCCTTATCCAAACCGATGGCTAGGCGACCATGACGTTCTTGCCCACCCTAGCGTCCAGCCCGAAGCGGGCGCCCTTCACCATGACGATGCTGTTGGCACCGCTGTTGGAGACGACGTGCACCTCGGAGCCCTCGACGAAACCGAGCTCCTGCAGATGGCGCTTCATCTCCTCGTTGCCCTTGACGCGCGAGACCGTGACGGTATCGCCGGCGTGAGCCATCGAGAGGGGCATTGCGGGAGCCTGGGGCATGACGTTCACCGTTCCTTCGGTTCGAATCCCATACACGCGACATATACGCGAACTTCCCCGGCACGCGATGAGCATCGGCGCGAAAGGGAAGTTAGCCACGTCTATGTTCGCCCTAGTAAACTACCACCGTCGCACGGCAAAGTGAAGCGTTTTTGCGAAAAGTTATCACTGGGCTTAATATGAGGTAACCAGCATCATTTCGAAAAGAGACGAGAGCCGGCCGCATCTGGCCAGCCGGCCACCCCGAATGCGGTGCGCTACGCCCCGGCCTCCCCGCGCGCGCCGCGGCCTGCGGCGAGGGCGCACACGGCGGCCGTAATGGGCACGCAGAGGACCACCGCGATGCCGCCGACGAAGCTGTGGAGCAGCTCGATCGCCATGTAGTCCGAAGAGAGCAGCTGGTTCACATCGACGCCGTAGGAGATCAGCACCAGCAGCGAGGTCAGACTCGATCCCGTGAAAGCCAGGATCAGCGTTTGGCACATGGTGCCGATCATGTCGCGCCCGATAGCGAAACCCGAAACGACAAGGCCGCGCACCGGCATTTCGGTATGCATCGCGCGAATCTCGAACAGCGAAGTCGCGATCGACATGCACATGTCCATCACCGCACCGAGCGACGCGATCAGCACGCCCGTGAACAGCGTCCCATACACGTCGAGCCCGGTCCCCTGCTGGATGATGATGAGTTCCTCCGCCCCCTCCTGATTGTAGCCACTCACATGCAGGAGGGCTGAGAACACCAGGTAGACTGCCACAGCGGCCCCGAGCCCCAGCGTCGTGGAGGCGATGGCCGCGCCCGTCTTGGCGCTCCAGCCATTCAGGAGGACCATCGAGGACACCGTGACCGCCACGGCCGTCACGAGACCCATCGCGATGGGCGAGGCGCCACCGTAGATGGCCGGGAGCAGGAAGGCCACCACCATGAACAGGGCGAACGCCAGCCCTAGCAGGCTGCGGACGCCCTTGGTGCCGCCCACGAGCGCCATGCAGGCCGCGAACACCACCACGAGCGCCGTGATACCGGGCGCGCGGTCGTAGTTGAACACCGAGTAGAACGGCTCGAGCCCCTCCTGGTTCTCGGCCTTAACGACCACGCGGCCGCCCACGCGCGCGAGCACGTTGTGGTCGGCTGCGATGTTGTTCACGACCTCGACCTGCTCACCGTCGCGTTTGCCGCCGTGCAGGGTCACGAGCAGGGTCTGCGAGCCCAGGTAACGGCCCGTCCCCTCCTCGGCCTGCAAGTCCTCGGAGAGCACCTTGTCAACCGTGGCCGTGGGGTAGGTGATGCCGTTGGCCGTGAACATCTGGAATGCGCCATCGCCCAGGCCACCGAAAGCCAGCACGGCGAGGACGATGGCGGCCATCGCGGCGAGGGTCGCGATCTCGGCACGGCAGCTGAACAGGCGTTTCTTCATGATCAGGTTCTCCTTATTTCAAAAGCGGGCGGCCATCGGCGACCGCGAGGGACGCCAAGGCGGAGGCGGTGCGGTAGCGCAGGGGCACCTTGGCGCGCCTTAAGCCGCCTCGTCGCCAAGACAACCCGCGCGAGCGCGCAAAAGCGCAGTTCGCGGGAGAGCGGACAGACCGCTCTCCCGCGCAGGGGCCAAAAGTGCAACGAAGTACCCTAGCTTTTGCCCCAAGACCCCCAAGGAGCATCGAACCCCGTCATTTTGAATAGGCGAGGCTTCAGGCCATGCGCTTCATCCGGATACGGATCGCCGCACCGGCCGCGAGCGCAACCGCCGCCGCGGCGGCGACGCCGCCGATGATGAGCGGCGCGTCATCCCCGGTCTTCGGGAGCTTGGAGCCCACCGACTTCTTGGCGTCGCCGCCCTTACCGGCATCGGTGCCGCTCAGGGTACCCTGACCCTGAACCTGGCCCTGGTTCTGGCCTTGATCGCCGCCGCCATCGGGCGCGGACGGGGTCTGCTCGCCGTCACCAGGTGCATGGTCACCGTCCTGGTCACCGGAGCCCTCGTCACCCGTCCGCTTGATGCTGAACGAGTCCATCAGCTGCAGCTCGTCGGTGTCGGTGTAGTAGGTGTCGAGCGTGATCCCCTCAGCGCTCACCGTCACGTTCGTGATGCTCGGACGGTTCGACTGGTCCTGCGCGGCAACGTAGCCCGGCAAGGCGTTCTCGGCGAGCGAGCCGTTCATGGAGTAGTACTTGGAGCCCGAGGCCGAGTTGGCCGTGAGGTAGAGCACCTGCCCCTCCGCGGGATCCACGGCCTCGGTGGCCGCCTGCTCGCCCTTCGCGACGTCGTGGCCCTCGGGCACGACGGGCGTGGTGCCGTCCATAAGGTAGGTGCGGGTGAAGTAGTGGTCATGCCCCATCAGCACCACGTCGATGCCCAGCTCGCTAAAGACCTGCGGCAGTTCCTGGCGGCGCTGCACGATGTCCTTATCCGAGTAGTGGTTGGCGAGGCTGAACGTCGAGTGGTGGAAGACCACGATCTTCCAGGTCGCGTTCGGGTTGCGGGCGATGGCCTGCTCCATGAACGCCTTGTGCTCGGCGGTGCTCAGGTTGTTGGAGTTGAGATCCATGAACAGCACGCCGTTATACGTGTAGTAGTAATCGCCCGAGCCGGCCCCCGTCCCGTCGCTCGCACCGAACGTGCTCACGTTGGGCATGTTGTTGTAGTCGGTATAGCGGGCGCTCTTGTTGTCATGGTTGCCTACGGTCACGGCCTGGGCCAGCGAGCGCAGCGTCTCGGGCTGGTAATAGGCGTCGTACTGAGATTCCGTGCCGCGGTCGTTGATCTGGTCGCCCGCGGAGACGAGGAAGTTTCCTCCGAGCCGCGCGAAGGCGCGGGAAAGCGTCGTCGTCCAGCCGGCGAGGTCGTTCGCCGCGTTGCCGCTCGCGCCGATCTGCGGGTCGCCCGCGAACAGGAAGCTGAAGGAGGCGCCCGTCCCCTGCGCGCCCGTGGTGAACGACGCGGTCTCGGTCCACTTCTCGTCGTTACCCAGGCGGTAGAGGTAGGTCGTGTTGGCCGCGAGGCCGCTCACCGTCGCCTTGTTGGAGGTGTAGCCGGCGCGCTCGGCCCCGGACTGCGTGGCCTTAACCCGCTGGACCGCGTCGGCCGGGAAGGCGTCACCCTCGGTCCAGCCCACCGGCTTCGCCACGACCTCGGCGTACGCCGCGGCATCCGAGGTCGACAGCCAGTTGAAGTTGCGCTCGGACTCGATGGCGCCCACTTGGAGCGTCGGCGCCTTGATGTCCTGCTCGGTCGCGCCCGTCTTAAGCGAGACGCGGGTGACGTCGAGGTAGATGTCGGAGCTCGACGCACGGCCCTGGTGCAGCTCGACCGCGATGACGTTTCCGCTGCTCTTGAGGTTCAGCGCGGCGATTTCGCCAGACGCGCAAGTGAACTCGCCGGTCTTGGGCGCGGAGGCGTTGGAGCCGCCGTAGCCGTTTTGGTCGAACTGCTCGTCATCGAAGCCGGCGACCTTGACTCCGTTGATATACACCGTGGCCGCGTCGTCGTAGAGCAGCGACCCCTCGATGGACGTGACCGCTGCGGGATCATCGACGTCGAAGACGGTGCGGAAGTAGTAGACCGGGACGTCGTCGTTGTTCTTGTCGCCGTCGATGTACTGGCTCAGAAGCACGTCGGGCACGCAGCCGTCGCCCAGGTCGGCGATCTGGCCCTTCTTGGCGCCAAACGCTCCCTTGCCCTCCTTCCAGGCAGCATCGCTCACCTCGGCGCTCGTCTTCCAGCCGTCCGCCGGCACCTGGTTATCGTCGCGATATTGCCAGGTCGTGGTGCCAGATACCACGATGTCCGGATCGGTCGCGGTCGCGGTCGCCTCCGCGGGCCGCCCGGCCAGGAGCGCCCACGCGCCGCAGGCGAGCAGCGCGCACGCCGCAGCGGCCGCCATGCGGCGCCGCATGCGACGCCACGAGCCTTTTACCTGCTCGTTTCTCATGTTCCTCCCTTGTTCACGGTTACATTGGGACCCGTGCGCACAGCGGCGCCCGCGGGTCGTGACCGATTATAGGAAGGCACTATCAGGGAGTTGTTAGGCTCTGTCAGCGTTCGCACGCACTTGCGTAAGGGGACGGTACGGGTTTGCCATGCGAGACCGTCCGGAGGCTAGCCCAGCAGCGCGAGGACGCGACGCTTGCGGTCGAGGAAATCCGGCGTGAGCTCAAAGCCCGTGCGCTCCGAGCGGGGCCGCACGATGCGCACGGTGCCCACGATGCGCGTGGGCTCCCCCGCTTGGGGCGCACCGCGCATCACGTGCACGGCGTCGGCGATCTTCACGGCCTCGTCGATATCGTGCGTGACCACGAGCGCCGTGGTCCCCACGCGCCCCGCCATGTCCAGGAACCACGCGTGCATATCGGCCTTGGTGAACGCGTCGAGCGCGCTGAAGGGCTCGTCGAGCAGCATGAAGTCGCGGTTGAACAGGTAGCTGCGCAGCAGGGCCGCGCGCTGCCGCATGCCGCCCGAGAGCTCCGCGGGCCAGCGCTCGGCGGTGCCCGCCAGCCCGAAGGTGGGCAGGAGCTCGGCCGCGCGCTCCCGGGCCTCCCGCTTGGACGCGCCCTTGAGCACGAGCGGCAGCGACACGTTGTCGATCACCGTCTTGTGCGGCAGCAGCAGGTCCTTCTGCAGCATGTAGGCGAGCCGCCCGGGCTCGCCGGTGATTTCGCGGCCGTCGAGCAGCACGCGGCCGGCCGTGGGCGCGGCCAGACCGGCGATGATGTGGAAGAGCGTGGTCTTGCCGCAGCCGCTCGGGCCGAGAAGGCACGCCACCTCGCCGGAGGGGACCTCCAAGCTCACGCCGTCCAGCACCGTGAGCCCGTCGAACACCTGCGATACGTTATCTACCTGCAAAGATGACATGCCTGTCCCCCATCGTCACCACAGCCGCGCCAACCGCCCGCTCCTACGCCACGAACGTGGTGGTCATACCGGCGCCGGCGGGGATGTCCTCGGCGATACCCTGCTCCACCACCCACGCGTAGAAGGCGTCCCAGCGGTCCTGGTCCATCTGGCCCCACTTGTCCGCGTCGGCCTGGTATTGGTCGGCCAGGTAGTGCTGGGAGGCCACCACCAGGTCGCGGTCGAGCTCGGGAGCGGCCTTGAGCAGGATGTCGGCGGCGTCATCGGGATTCTCGATGCAGTGCTCGTAGCCGCGGCGCGTGGCGTCCACGAAGGCCTGCACGGTGTCGGCGTCCTTGGAGATGGCATCGTCGTTGGCGATGATCACGGGCGTGTAGTAGTCGAACGTGGCATCGAGCCCCGCGAAGTCGAAGTAGTTGGTGTCCAGCCCGGCGAGCTTGCACTTCTCGCCCGCCCAGGCCCAGTAGATCCAGATGCTGTCGACCTGCTTGGTCTTGAGGGCGCTCACCTCGTCGGTCACCGTGGAGGGCACCATCTCGACCTGGGAGAAGTCGCCACCATCGGCCTCGACCACGCTCTTGATCATGCCCTGCTCGATGGGCGCCTCCCAGGTGGCGTAGGTATGGCCCGCCATTTTGGCCGGCGAGGTGATGCCGTTCTCGGCCAGGCTGATGATGCCCGAGGTGTTGTGCTGGATGATGGCGGCCACGGCCGTGACGGGCAGGGCGTCCTCCCCGGCCACGTAGGCGGCCATGCTGTCCTGGAAGCTCACGCCGAACTCGGCCTGGCCGGCCGCGACGAGCGAGTCGGCGCCGTTCTCGGGCGCCTGGACGATCTCCACGTCCAGGCCGGCGTCCTTGTAGTAGCCGAGCTCGCGGGCCACGTAGACGCCCGTGTGGTTGGTGTTGGGCGTCCAGTCCAGGGCGAAGGTCACCTTCTTGAGGCCCGAGGCGCCCGCGGACGAGCCCGCCGCGGAACCGGACGCGGCCCCCTTGCCGGCGCAGCCCGCGAGCGCACCGGCGGCGGCGATACCGCCCGCGGCGAGGGCCGCGCGGCGGGAGACGGAAGCGGAGACGATCTTGTCGATGCCGATCATGGGAAATCCAATCGTTGAAGACTGTAGGGAAACGTGGGGCTCAAAACGGGCGCGCGGGGCGTCGCGAGCGGCAGCGGGCGCTACTCGCGCCCGACGCGCTCCCAGGGCATGAGCAGGCGGCGCAGGCGCTCCACGGCCCACATGAGCACGAGGCTGATGCCGCTGATCAGGAAGATCACGGCGAACATCTTGTCGAACGAATAGGCCTTGCGCACGCGCGTCATGTACACGCCCAGGCCCGAGAAGCCGCCGAGCCACTCGGCGATGACCGCGCCCACCACCGCGTAGGCGGCCGAGATCTTGAGCCCGCTGAAGAGGTGCGGCAGCGCGGCGGGAACCTTCACGTGCAGCATGATGGCGAGCTCGCTCGCCCCCATGGAGCGCATGAGGTCGATCTGGTCGGGATCCACCGAGCGGAAGCCGCCGAGCAGCCCCACGGCGATGGGAAAGAACGTGGTCACCACGATGAGCACCACCTTGGGCGCCATGCCGTAGCCGAACCACAGCACCAGAAGCGGCGCGATTGCCACGGTAGGGATGGTCTGCGTGAGCACGAGCAACGGGTAGAAGGCCCGGTAGAGCACCTCGAGGCGGTCCATGGCCACGGCCGCCACGGCGCCCAGGGCGATGCCGAGCGCAAGGCCGCTCGCGGCCTCGGCGAGCGTGGTCACGGCGTGGCCGGCCAACAGAGGCCATTCCGCCACCAGCGCTGCCGCCACGGCCACGGGGCTCGGCAGCATGAAGCTCGGCACCAGGCCGAGCTCGCATACGAGCTGCCAGACCGCGAGCAGCAGCAGCACCGCGGCGGGCGCGGCGAGCGCGAGCGAGCGCTTGCCGGGCACGGACGGGTTACTCGGCATCGCGGGCATCGTCCTCGTGGTACTTGCCGATCTTCTCCTCGGTGGTGAGCACGCCCTCCTCGGGCGCGAAGAAGATCTTGGTGTACACGGCCGCCTGCGGGGCGCCGGCGCGGCAGCAGATGCGCGTCGCCCCCTCGACCACGCGCATGCAGTGGGCGAGGTCGCCCTGGATCGCCGTCTCGAACGGCCCCACGTAGGCGTCCGGGAACTCGCTCGTGATGTAGGCGATCGCCTCGTCCACGATGCGGACGGTCTCCTCGCTTGTGCCCACGCGCTGCGGCAGCACCTGAATCGCGACTCCAGCCTCCATGACGCTCCTTTCCGGGGCATGAAAAAGGCCCCTCGTCTCCGTAGGGGCCCTTCAAGCGTCTGGAAGGATCCAAGTCCCTACGCCGGCATTACCCGGATCAGGTCGCGGGTCGAGCGTCGCGGTCGCGCTCCTCTCAGCCGGGCCCTGCCCCAGCTCCCCGTATGTCAGCGTCCAGTATAGCGCTTCGGCGCGCACCGGACAGCGATACGTCCGTGGCATTCGGTTACCTCCGTCCCAGCCAGTCGCGCGCGGACACGACCTGGACGTCCTCGGATCGATAGCTATCCTGCACGCGCAGCACCACCATACGCCCGTCCACGTCGATCCCGAGCTCCTCGCCCACCCGTCCAAGGTGCCGCGCGTACTTGCCATGATAGGTCTCGGACGACTTGATCTCGATGGCCCGCGGTCGCATCGGGTCGGTCAAGTCGATCAGGTCGACCTCGATCTTGCTATCGTCTCGGTAAAAGCAAAGGTCGGGCATCTTCCCCTGGTTGAGATATCGTTTCGCGGTCTCGGCGACGACGAGGTTCTCGAACACGGGACCTAGCGTCTCGCTCGCGACCAGGAGCTCAAGCGAGTCAAGCCGCAGGAGGTGGCACAAGAGCCCCGTATCGTGGAAGTAGAGCTTGGGCGTCTTGGTCAAGCGCTTCCTCGTGTTCGCGTGGTAGGGCTGGAGGAGGTAGATGACGTAGCTCGATTCCAGCATCGACAGCCACGCTCGCGCCGTCGCCGCCGAGACCCCCGCATCGCTCGCAAGGCGCGCGATATTCAGGAGGTTGCCCACGTTCTGGGCGCACAGGGCGAGGAAGGTCCTGAACGACGCCATGTTCCGGACATCGAGATATCCCGCGATATCGCGCTCGAGATAGGTGTCGACGTACCCCTCGTAATAGATCATCGGCGGGATATCGATATCGTAGAGGCGCGGATAGCCGCCCTTCACCATGAACTCGTCCGCGCTCGGCCCCCCGCCCGCCGAAGCGAGCTCCGCGAAGGAAAGGGGAAGGAGCTTCAGCAAGCCGACGCGACCGGCAAGCGATTGCGAGATCCCCTTGAGGAGCAGGAAGTTCTGCGAACCCGAGAGCACGAACTGCCCCGGCGTCCCCCGCTCGTCCGACACGACCTGGACCATGGAGAACAGCTCCGGCGCGCGCTGGGCCTCATCGATGATGAGGGGGCTCGAGGCGTTCCGTATGAATCCCACCGGGTCTTCCAAAGCCCTCCTGCCCTGTTGGGGGTCCTCGAGGTTCACGTACGCGTAATCCGGGAAGACCGACCGCACGAGCGTCGACTTTCCGCTTTGGCGAGGCCCCGTGACCGAGACCACCGGGAACCACCGCGCCATGTCTTTGAGCAGCCCTGCCATATCTCGCGGAATCATGTCGACCCCCCTCGCGTTGCGTTTTTTACCATAATCGGTAAGTAGAGATAACCATAATCAGTAAGTAGACTTAAGTCCACTATGTTTTACCAGCAGGTTCTATAAGAAGAGGCGCCCGGTGGAACCGAGCGCCCCATGGCTGAAACGATATCGCGAACGCCAGCTTACGCCAGGCGCAGGCTGACCTCCTTGAGCTGGGCCGAGGTGACCTCGCTCGGGGCGTCGCTCATCAGGTCGGAGCCGGAGCTCGTCTTGGGGAACGCCATGACCTCGCGGATGGAGTCGGCGCCGGCGAGCAGCATGCACACGCGGTCCAGGCCGAGTGCGAAGCCGCCCATGGGGGGCGCGCCGTACTCGAGCGCGTCGAGCATGAAACCGAACTGCGCGTGGGCGCGCTCGGGCGTGAAACCGAGCTTCTCCAGGATCTTCTCCTGCAGCTCGGAGCTATGGATGCGCATGCCGCCACCGCCGGCCTCGTAGCCATCCATGACGAAGTCGTAGGTGCGGCTGCCCACGGAGAGCGGGTCGGTGTCGAGGCGCTCGAGGTCGTCCTCGTTGGGCTGGGTGAAGGGCTGGTGCTCCGCGGCGTAGGCCTTGCGGTCCTCGTCCCAGTGGAACAGCGGGAAGTTCACGACCCACAGGAAGTCGTGGCCCTCGCGCGGCACGTCGAGCGCGTCGGCCATGTGGCAGCGCATGCCGCCCAGGATCTCGCAGCTCTCCAGGCGCGGACCGGCCGCGAACATCACGAGGTCGCCGGGCTCCACCTCGGCGCGCTCGCGCAGGGCGGCCATCTCCTCGTCGGAGAAGAACTTGACGATGGGGCTGTTGACGGAACCGTCCTCGCGGAAGGCAATCCAGGCGAGGCCCTTGGCGCCGAGCTCCTTGGCCACGGGCTCGAGCTTGTCGATCTTGGAGCGGGCCCAGGTGCCGGCGCCCTTGGCGTTGATGCACTTGACCACATGGCCCTCGGTGTTGGCGGCGCTGGCGAACACCTTGAACTTTGAGGAGGCGAAGACGTCGGTCACGTCCACCAGGTGCATGCCGTAGCGGGTGTCCGGCTTGTCGATACCGTAGGTCTCCATGGCGTCCCAGTAGTCGATGCGGCGCAGCGGCGTGGGCATGTCCACGCCCATGCGCGCGAAGCCGTCGTGCAGCACGTCCTCGAGCGCGCCCATCACGTCGTCCTGATTGACGAAGGACATCTCGATATCCACCTGGGTGAACTCGGGCTGGCGGTCGGCGCGCAGGTCCTCGTCGCGGAAGCACTTGGCCACCTGGTAGTAGCGCTCCACGCCGCCCACCATGAGCAGCTGCTTGAGCAGCTGTGGGCTCTGGGGCAGGGCGTAGAAGTGACCCGGCTGGATACGGCTCGGCACCAGGAAGTCGCGGGCGCCCTCGGGCGTGGACTTGAACAGCGCCGGGGTCTCCACCTCCATGAAGGCGCGCTTATGCAGCGCCTCGCGGATGGCGAAGGTGAAGTCCGAGCGCATCTTGAGGTTCTCCATCATGTGCGGACGGCGGATGTCGAGGTAGCGGTAGCGCAGGCGGATGTCCTCACCGGCCTCGATGTGGTCCTCGATCTGGAACGGCGGGGTCTTGGAGCGGTTCAAGACCTCGATGTCGGAGATCAGGACCTCGATGTCGCCGGTGGCGAGCTTGGCGTTGTTCATGCCCTCGGGGCGCTCGCGCACGGTGCCGGTGACCTTGATGGGCCACTCGGAGCGGATGGTCTCGGCGGCGTGGAAGGCGGTGCCGCCGGAATGCTCGGGGTCGAAGGAGATCTGCGTGACGCCCTCGCGGTCGCGCAGGTCCACGAAGATCAGGCCGCCGTGGTCGCGGCGACGCCACACCCAGCCGGTGAGCGTAACCTCCTCGCCGATATTCTCACGGCGCAGCTCGCCGCAGGTATGCGTGTGCATGGAACGGGTTTCCTCCAAGGGAACCTCCTTCAGTCCGTGCCGCCCCGTGTCGGTGCAGGCAGCGTGAGTACAGACCGCGCACCCACGTAGACGGCATGGGCGCGCGCACGGTGCCACATGATACCGTCCCCCGCGCGGCGCCGCCATGCCGGGCGAGCTGTTAACGGAAATGTCCCAAAAGCGCCCGCGGCCCTACAGGTACACCCGCCCGGTCCCCACCACGTCCTCGTACACGACCTTGGTCTCGGCCTCGGGCTCGCCGCGCTGCTCCTTGCGCAGGAAGTAGCGAAGGCCCTCGTAGAGCTCGACCGCCTCCCGGCGCCTGCCGCACTGCCCGTACACCTGCATGGCCAGGCGCATCACGTCCTCGCGCGAGGGGACCTGCCGCGTGGCCGCGTCGGCCAGCCACGAGGCCGCGGCGATGTCCTCCTCGGCGAGCGCCGCCCGGATGCCGCGGACCATGCAGTCCGCGAACTTCGACTCGAACACGCGGCGCATCTGCAGGAAGAAGGAGAGGTTGCCCTCCTCTGGCATGTAGAGGGGCCCGGAGTAGATCTCCTCGAGCTTGAGGCACGCCTCCAGCGCCTCGCGCGTCGAGGCGCCCTGCTTGCGCACCAGCACCTCGCGGGCGAGGCGGTCGAACAGCACCGTGTCCGAGAAGACGTACTCGTCGTTCAGCGCCAGGCCGCTACCCTGCGCCATCACGTACTGGGGCCCGTCCTCGGCCTGGCGAAACGCCGTGCGCAGCCTCGACGTGGCCGTGTAGAGGTTCTGGCGCGCCCGCGCGTACTCGCATTGCGGCCACAGCTCGTCGAGGATCGTCTGGCGCGCCACGAAGCTCCCCAGGCCGAGCACCAGCCGGGCCGCCAGCACGCCCGACTTCTTGCGGCGCCACACGTCGTCGGTCACCACGTGCCCGTTGCGCACCACGCGGAACCCGCCCAGCAGGTCGATCTCGACCTGCCCCACCTCGCTGAGGCCCAAAGGCGCCGAGAGGTCTATTCCGACGGCCCGCGCCTCCTCGCGCCCCTGCAGCAGGTACGCCGCGGCAAGGCCCTCCGGGATGAACCGGTGCGCCGCGGACACGCGCTCGCCCAGCGCGCCGATCGCCAGGCGCGCAAGCGGCCTCGAGCGCTCCTCCAGCAACAGCGCGCGGTGCATCGAGAACCAGACCGAGAGGTCGGAGTCGAAGCGTGCCGCCGCCAACCGCATCGCCACGCACCACGCCCCCGCGGCGTCGGCGGGCGCCTGCTCCAGGTCATACGCCTCCATCTCGTCGCGGATGCTGACCAGCGAAGCGCTCGCCACGTCCGCCGCGCATTCCAGCATGCGGGCCCAGGCGTTCAGGAAGGCATGGCCCTCCCCCGCCAAGCGCAGCACCTGCTGGGCACGGAACAGGGCGTTGGCCGGCTGCGAGGTCAGCAGGTACTGCCAGCCCTCGCCGAGCAGGCAGAGCAGCTGCGTCGCCAAGTCGTATTCGCGCACGGCCATCGTACCCGCCTCGTTGAAGGCGCGCTCGTCGCTGATCGGCATGCCCGCCATCACGCGACGCAGCGCCGCGACCATCCGCACGCGCAGGGAGAGGGCGGTCTGCCGGCGCTCCTCCAGCTCCGTGGCGAGCGCACGCATGTCCTCGTCCTCCTCGCGCCGCCAGGCGGCACCACCATGGAGCGCCGCGTCGAGTGCCTCGTCCAGCCGCGTGAGCATCAGCGGGACGTCGAGCTGCGCGCCCAGGCGGAACCACGGCCCCTCGTCGCGCCGCCCCACCGCCCGCTCGAAGGCGCCGTCCCCCGACACCAGGGACTCGTAGGCACTCGCGTGGCGGTCCAGGAGCGCCGCCCTCCCATCGCCCTCCGGCGCGATCCGGGCGAAGCGCGGCAACCCGATCCCCGAGCAGGTCCCCCATGCCCGCGCCATGCCCTCCACGCACGCCCAGTCCACCGGGTCTATCGCCTTCTCCACCTCGCGTGCGCGCCTGAACAGGTCCTGCGCCGCCGTGCGCGCCGTGCCGTACTCCCCCGCGCAGAGCGACGCCATGAACAGGGCCGCGACCACGCCCACCTCCGCGGTGAGCGCCCTCGAGGCGTCGATGCTCGCCAGCACCTGCCTGACGTAGTTGCCGCGCCCCGCGAGCGCGAAATGAGCCGGGAACATCCCGATGACCGCGAGGCACTCCTCCAGCCCGAGCGTCGTCCGCATCAGCTCCAGCGCACGGTCCACGCGCCAGGCGCGCATCTCGATGCGCGCCGCCTTCATCGGAAGCTCGGGTCGGCGCTCGGCGATATCGTCCACCAAGCACGACAGCCTGCCCTCGCCCAGGCAGGAGAAGTCACGCGTCTCGAGGTCCACGCTGAAGACCGGGTAGTCGCGCAGGGTGCGGGCGAGCAGGTCGTTCTTCACGCGCACCCCGCAGCGCGCTAGGTCCCCGAGGTTGCCTGAACCCAGCAGCAGCACCATGCTGAGCAGGCGGTTCACCGCCGGGGCCGAGGCCTCGGTCTCCGCGAGGATCGACCGGTAGAGCGCTACCGCCCGCTCGCGCACGACCTCGGTGCCCCGGTCGTCTCGGGTGGCACCCGCCATCGCCGCCACCATGACGGGGATCCCCTGCGTCATGCCGTACACGTCGATCGAGGGCGCGATCGAGTAGGCGCGCGCCCATCGGGCGTACTCGCGCGGCTGGACCTTGAGGGAGGCGGCGCCCAGCTTCACCGAGTCGCCCATCGTCTCAACGAGCGCGCGGGCCGCCGGCACGCAGGAAATTATGGCGCTGAAGCCCTTCGCCCGCAGATCCCGTAGGCACGTCGCCAAAGGCCCCGCCTGCTCGGGCGTGAGCACCGGCGCGTCGTCGATGACGATACAGGGCGTAAGCTCGGTATCGAGCTCCCGCCCTAGCGCGTCCAGGCGCGCCACCAGCTCGTCCGCCGTGAGCTTGCCCGCACCGATGAGCACCGCCATCCCCCGTTCAGGATCCTTCCTCACCTGGGCGGCGCATTGGACCAGCAGCGTCGTCTTGCCGAAGCCGGCCGGCGCGCAGACGAACACGACCCCCGCCGACCTCGCCTGCTCCACGGCGCTTCGCACCAACCGCTCGCGCCACACGTTCGCGCACCCGTCCGCCCGTGCGGACACGCGCGCCGCCCCGTACACGTCCTCCAAGCCGCCGATGCCATCGACCCCCGCCGGCCCGACCTCCCATACACCGCTGCTCTCCATGATCTCGACCTCCCGTGACGCGCTCCTCGCGAAGAAACGCTACGCCACCCGCACGGGAAATCCTCTGACACCCCCGAGGGGATTTCCCGCGAGCCGGTTTTGGGGACAGCTCGAGCGCTATCTCGGCGCAGATGACCACGGACACGTTTCCCCAGGTAACCTCTCATCCCGCTCAACCCTTAGAGCGGCATATCGTTTCACCACCGCACTCTACCGCTCGATTTACGCCGCTCACCGATGTCAACCGTGAACGGCGTTAGCGAGGTCGCATGCGGGCATACGTAATGCCCCTGTTACGGTTATAACGTCAGCGCAGCTCAGGCCTACTCTTCGGCATATATCCGGAGCAGATTCAACCGCCACGGTGGAAAGTCGAGGAGCATGGAAAGAGCCCCGGCGCAATCGCCAGGGCTCCCGCTCGTTACCTTGCGTACATGCGGCCGATAGCCTACTTGCAGAGCGCCAGGGCCTCCTCGTCGGCCACCACGGTGCAGTTGGTGTGCAGCTGCAGGATCGAGGCCGGACAGGCCGGCGTCACCGGGCCGTAGCACATGTCGTAGACGGCCTGGGCCTTGGCCGAGCCGTTCGCCACCACCAGGATGCTACGGGCGCGCATGATGGTCTGCACGCCCATGGTGTAGGCCTGGCGCGGCACGTCCTCGATACGGTCGAATAGGCGGCTGTTCGCCTGGATGGTGCTCTCGGTCAGGTCGACGCAATGCGTGCCCTTGGAGAAAACGTCGTCGGGCTCGTTGAAGCCGATATGGCCGTTGTTGCCGATACCCAGCAGCTGCAGGTCGGGATAGCCTGCCGCCTTCACCATCGCATCGTACTCGGCGCACGCGGCCGCGGCGTCGGGGTTGGAACCATCGGGCACATGGGTGTTGGCGATGTCGATGTTGATCCCATTGAAGAACTGCTCGTTCATGAAATAGTGGTAGCTCTGCGGGTCGTCGTGCGTGAGGCCGCGGTACTCGTCAAGGTTGTAGGTGCTCACCTCGGCGAAGTCCACGTCTCCCTTCTCGTACCACTTGATGAGCTGGCGGTACGCCCCGATCGGCGTGCTGCCGGTGGCCAGGCCGAGCACGCAGTTGGGCTTCAAGATCACCTGGGCCGAGATGATGTTGGCCGCCTTGCGGCTCATGTCCTCGTAATCCTTGGCATGGATGATGCGCATTGTGTCCCCTTTCCTCGAGACCGCGCTCTCACCAGGGCGTGGGCGCGCAAAGGTTGAGAAAAGTCGAACCATGTCGGGGCCCCTGCCCGTCCATGGCGGCCCGGATACGCCCGGACGCACCAATGATGGCACGCTGCGCGGCCCCGGGCAATCCACCCGTCCGCGAACGGCGACTTAGCGCACGCGCACGGCGAGCAGCGGGTCGAGCTCCTCCACCAGGTCGCCCTCGCAACCACGGATCACGGAGTACTCGAGCACGTTGCGCAGAAGGACCGGCACGATGATGTCGTAGCCCTCGGCACGGATCGCCTCGCGCTCGAACTCGATGAGCACGTCACCGCGCTTGACGTCCTGCCCCTGGGCGGCGCGCACCTTGAAATGGCGCCCCTTCAGTTTCACCGTGTCGATACCGATGTGGATGAGCACGTCGAAGCCGTCGACGGTGCGGAGCGCCACCGCGTGGCCCGTGGGGAAGATCGCGACCACGCGCGCGTCCGCGGGGGCCACCACGCGGTTGCCCGTGGGCTCCACCGCCACGCCCTCGCCCAAGATGCAGGTGGAGAAGGTGTCGTCCTGCACCTCTTGCAAGGGAAGCACGCGGCCCGCGAGCGGCGAGGCGAGCGTCTTTTTCCGCGAACGGAACCCCATTGAGCTCATGAGCCCATCGAACATCCGACATCCTTCCACGCCCCGCAAGGCGAACGACAAACGCAAGGGCATTCTACCGCAACCCACGATAGAATGCCCCACTGCTCAAATCTGGTACGAACCTGACATCCGCCGCTACGCGAAAAGGTCGGGTTAGGGAAGCTCGCGCTCCACCACGGCAACGATGCCGTCCACGGCGGCCTGGGCGGCCTCGTGGGTCTCGGCCTCGGCCATCACGCGGATGAGCGGCTCGGTGCCGGAGGTGCGAACCAGGATGCGGCCGCGGCCGGCAAGCTCCTCCTCGGCGGCGCGCACGGCCTCCCAAACGGGCTCGCAGCCGTCCAGCCGTGCCTTGCTCTCGGAGCGCACGTTCACGAGCACCTGCGGGAAGCGCGTCATCACGCGGGCAAGGTCCTCGAGCGAGCGGCCCGTGCGCTTCATCACCGCGAGCAGCTGCAGGGCGGTGACCAGGCCGTCGCCGGTGGTGTTGTGCTCCAGGAAGATGATGTGGCCGGACTGCTCGCCACCCAGCACCGCGCCGTCGGCCACCATGCGCTCCAGCACGTAGCGGTCACCCACCGCGGTCTGCTCCACGGTGAAGCCGGCGCCGCGCATGGCGGTGGTGAACCCGAGGTTGCACATGACGGTGGATACGATCTCGGAATTGGCGAGCTTGCCGCGCGCGGAAAGATCGGAGCCGCAGATGGCGAGGATGAAGTCGCCGTCGATCTCGCTGCCGGCAGCGTCCACGAACAGCACGCGGTCGGCGTCACCGTCGTGCGCGAGGCCCACATCGGCGCCTGTCTTGCGCACGAGCTCGCGCAGGGGCTCCAGGTGGGTGGAGCCGCACTCAACGTTGATGTCCAGGCCGTTGAAGTCGGTGTTGATGGCGTGCACCGTGGCGCCCAGGCGCTGCAGCGCCACGGGGGTGGTGCGGCAGGAAGCGCCGTGGCCGCAGTCCACGGCCACCACCAGGCCGGACAGGTCGATGTCCTCGACCGTGGACACCGCGTGGTCGATGTAGCGCTCGCGGGAGTCCTTGACCTTGACGATATGGCCCACGCCGGCGCCGGTGGGCAGACCCTCGGTGGAGCTCGCCTCGTCGGAGAGGACCCAAGCCGAGATCTCCTCCTCCAGGGAGTCGGGCAGCTTCATGCCCTTGGAGCTGAAGAACTTGATACCGTTGAACTCGGGCGGGTTGTGGGAGGCGGAGATCACGATGCCGCCGTCGAGCTCGGACTGAACGGTGAGCAAGGCCACGGCCGGCGTGGGGATCACGCCGCAGCAATGGGGACGCCCGCCCTCGGCCATGATGCCCGCGGTGAGCGCGCCCTCGAGCATGGTGCCGGACAGGCGCGTGTCGCGACCGACGCAGATGTCCTTGCCCAGGAAGCGCGTGGCGGCGCGACCCAGGCGGAAGGCGAGGTCGTAGGAGAGGTCGGCGTTAGCGACGCCGCGGACGCCGTCGGTACCGAACAGGTTGATGGACATAGCTGCTCCTCAAGGGGTCTGAGGTTTGCGTAGACGGAAAACGGGGCCCACCGAGCGATCGGCAGACCCCGTTCTGAATTGCAATGAGCTCGCAGGCGCTGCCTTAGCGCTTGGAGAACTGCGGAGCGCGACGGGCCTTCTTCAGGCCGTACTTCTTGCGCTCGACCACGCGGGCGTCGCGGGTCAGGAAACCGGCGCGCTTGAGGTCGGCACGGTAGTCGCCGGCCTTCAGCAGGGCGCGAGCGATGCCCAGGCGAAGGGCGCCGGACTGGCCGGAGATGCCGCCGCCGTCGCACAGGGCGATGACGTCGAAGGTGCCGGCGGTGTCGGTCACCTTGAAGGGGGCCAGGGCGTCCTCGACGAGCTGCTGGCGGCCGAAATACTCGACGCCCTCACGCTTGTTGATGGTCACCTTGCCGGTGCCGGGGACGATACGGACGCGGGCAACGGCGTTCTTGCGACGGCCGGTGCCGTAGTAAACAACGGTGTTCTCAGCCATCTTTAAGCCTCCAGCTCGATCTTAACGGGGTTCTGGGCCGCATGCGGGTGCTCGGCGCCAGTGTACACCTTGAGCTTCTTGAGCTGGGCGCGGCCCAGGGTACCCTTGGGCAGCATGCCGCTGACAGCACGCTCGATGACCTTCTCGGGATGCTTCTCCATGGCCTGGCGGAAGGTCTCGGCCTTGAGACCGCCGTTGTAGCCGGAGTGGCGGTAATAAGTCTTCGTGTCCGCCTTGTTGCCGGTAAGCTGGACCTTATCGGCATTGATGACGACGACGAAGTCACCGCAGTCGGAGTTCGGCGTGTACTGGGGCTTGGTCTTGCCGCGCAGGATAGCAGCAACCTGGGTGGCGAGACGGCCCAGGACGGCGCCGTCAGCATCGACGAGCACCCAGTTGCGCTGGGCCTCGGTCTGCTTGGTGTAGTGAGTCGACTTAGTGATCAACTTGACTCCTCCATGTACAGATACGTGTTTCGTTACAGAGATTCACGGGGCTCTGCAAGTAACCGGTTCATAGTAGCACCCCCGGCGCGTGAGTCAACGAGATTTCGGCCGCCATGCAGGATTTCTGCACAAGGGGCGGCGGCTAGAGCGGCCTTGCGCGCTCGTGCCGCACCGACAGGCCGATTTCGTACGTTACCCCGCTTGAAACCATACGTAATCAGCCTGCCAGCGCAAGTTGGTCGCCGTTTTGCCCTCACGCCACGCTGGTAAGCTTCTCGGCGATGCGGCCGGTCGCCTCGATGTAGTAGGCGTAGTCGGCTGCGGACAGGCTGTCGGGGTCGATGTCGTCCAGCGCTGCCATGGTTTCTGTGTAGCGCGCGAGCATGCTCGTGGACTCCGCGATGAGCGCCTCGTCGGACGGGCCGGCCTTGTAGCGCTCCATGAACGCGATGTACTCATCGAAGAACACCTCGTAGCCGTCCATGATGGCGGTGAACTCGGCCGAAGCCGCCGACGCATCCGCCGCGGCACCCGCCACGCCCTCGTCGCCCTCCTCGTCCTTGGCGGTGTCGCGCTCCTTTGTCTGAACCGGCGCGAACAGCCCCTCGACATCGAAGTCGTTGCTGTAGAACGCGCTCCGCACGTCGAGGTAATCGCTGTAGAAATCGGACCGCGCGTCAAAAATCGCCTCGTACACGTCGCTGCGGGCATCGAAGTACATCTCATACGCATCACTCCGGGCGTCATACCACTCATCGTAGGGTGTCACATCGTATGCGTCATCCAAGATGCCGTCGTAATACTGGTCGTACGCGTCATCAAATGCGTCCTCGTAGATCGCATCGTAGTAGTCATCGAACGCATCGTCATACACCGCGTCGTACAGGTCCTCGGTGGCTTTTTCGAGCTCCTTGTCATCGGTGACGTCGACCAGCTCAACCACCAGCTGGTAATACGCCCGGCCCCGCTCGACGGTGCGCTCGCCGAGCGCCTCCGTCTCGCTCACCGCCAGGTCGTACCACGCCTGCACCTTGTCGACGTTTTCCCGATAGTCCTCGTAGGTGTCCCCCACTTCCTCAAACATCTTGGCCTGCTCGTCGAGCAGCGTCTGCGCGGTCTCCTCAAAGTCCGCCTGGATCTGCGCGATGCTCGACTCGAGGTCGTTGGCGGGCGCTTCCTGCGCCGGTTTCTGAGCACCCGCCCCCCTTTGGCTTCCGGCATTGCCGCCGCAGGCAGCAAGCGTGAGGGCGAGCAGGCCCGCGCACGTTCCCACACCAACCTTGTGCAGTATCTTGTTTGTGTTCATGAGTTCCTTCTTCCGTAACGTTTTGCGGCATGGCTACGCTGCCATGCGCTCCGCTTCGGCTGAGCTTTGCGCCCCCGCCTGGCGCTTGAGTACAAGAAGCCACACCGCCGCAGCAATGAGCGCAATGGCTCCTAGCAGGTAGATCGTTGGCGCGATGCCCCAGTCGTGCGTACCGTTGGGCAAAACGCCGCGGTCACCGAAGTCCCACACGAGCAGGCGCGAGATGCCGAGCGTCGCGAGCGCGAATACCGCGCCGCCGACGGGCTTGCCCGCGGCCGACAGCACGAGCGCCAGCACGGACGCGCCAAGGGTGGCGTACATGATTGCCATGTAGAGCGTCCACGCCTGGCTCGCATCGCCCATTGAGCCGTATACCTGCGTGTACTCCGCAAGCGAGAGGTCGCAGGCATCGGTGACCGTCATGCCCACGGGCTCGTAGAACATGGTGTCTGGAAAGCGCACCGCCGCGTCGCGGAACTCATCGTCTGCCGACGCCCACGGCAGGAAGAATGCCGCCACGAGCGCCACCGCCGCCGCGATCATCGCAATGCGTGCGATGATCTGCATCGATGCCCAACTACGTTTACCCTCACTCATGATTGTCCATCCCTTTCTCCGTGGTGCGGGTCTTGCCGCGCGCACGCCTTAGCGGCCTGCGCGAGGAAGGTAAAGGAGCCTTCGCCAAAGACGAGCTCAATGGGGACGCCGTGCTCGGGCTCGGCGAGGAAGGTGGCGAACGCGCGGAGAGTGGTAGGGGCCGACGCAGGCGCCGCGATGCCCAGGGCCTCGCTCTCGCACGCGCGCGCCACACTGGCCGCACATGCCGCCGCCTCCGAACCACCGGGAGTCGCGCTGGTCGATACCAGCTGTTTTACTTCACACCGCATGCGCTCGAACGGCTTTGCCTGCTGCTCGCCCCGCAGAAAGCTAACCAGATGCCCAGCAAGCACCACAAGCGCGGCGCGGGCTTGCAGCGCGTCGCTCTCGGAGGCGTCCACGCCCACCAACACTCGGTCGACACCCTGCAGTAGCGATGCCTCCATAACGGCGAGCAAGCGGTTACCCACCGGTTTTTCGGCGGCATCCTCCAAGCGAGCGAGCGCCGTCAGCTTCTCCCCGATCGCACGCTCCTGCCGGCGCAACCTCGATTCTTGCGCGCGCAGCATCTCCTCAAACGCGGGCCCCTCCTCCATGAGGTCGAACACGAGCGGCTCGACCTCGCGCAGCGTAAAGCCCGCCTTCATAAGCTGGCGCACAAGGTAGAACGCGAGCAGATCGCCTTCGTCAAAGCGTGAGTACCCCGGCTTAAACACCGCCGGCTGCCAGAACCCCAGGCCGTCCCCAGCCGTATTGGGGTTGCACAGATCCTGAATCATGTGCCGCGTGAGCCCGGTGAGCTGTTCAACCTGCGATCGCTTCCACATAGGCGCCTCCTCTCGACACCATGCTGCACCGCCCGGTTGCCGGACGGCAAGGGCGTGGCGCGCTACGCCTTCGGCCTGGTGACAGAGGATCCGGCTAGCGGCTTTGCGCCTGCAAGGCTGTTTGCTTGCCGGCATTCCTACCGTTCGCCGGCTCGGGCCATCAAAGCTCCCGCCTGGCTGCCCCTTATTGTTTTGCATTGCGTCTCCCCTCTATGCAAACCAGCCGCGCACCGGACGGTGCACAGCCTTTCGCAAGGGGCGCTGCATTTTTCGCGAACAGGCCGGGGGCTTTGGCAATGTTCGGCATTTCCGCGTATATCGCTTTAGAAATGCCGCGAATGGTCGAACAATGCGGAGGAGGAAGTCGGATGAGGGCGCGATAGGAGAGGCGTGCTCGCAATGGAGGCGCGGGGAATCCGCGTTTTGCTTCGCAACTCCCCCGCCGGGGGCGCGAGACGCCGGACCGCCCCGCTCGCCGCGCGCCGGAATGGGAAACGGCGTGCAGCGGGCGGGACGGTCCGGAGAGGGGTCGCAGGCGGCCCCGAGTCATGGCCGCCCGCGACGGATAGCGCGGCGCCTACGCCGCGTCGTACTGGTCCTCGTCCAGCACGCCCTCCATCGCAGATTTCTTGGGACGAACGGTCAGTATTGACCGGTAAACGGTCACCAGAATCTGTGATTCGAAGATTCTGGTGACCGTTTGGGCTTCGGTTCGGGCATCAAGGGATGCCGCGGGGCGGCTATGCCAAGAACGCCTTGACCGCCCCGAGCTGGCGGGCGGCCTCCTGGCGGCCCTGGATGTAGAGGTCCAGCAGCTTGGCGGCGTCATGCTCCACATGGCCCACCTCGACCGGGCGCGTGGGCGCGAGCACCTTCGCGCGACCCGCGTCCTCGTAGGCCCAGATGTGGGCGCGCTGCTCGTTGTAGCGCTCATGGCGCGTGGCGAGCGCCTCGATGAGGTAGGGGTAGGAGCCGTAGCTCGCCCGCGCGGCGGGCAGCAGGCCGTAGGCGCCCTTCACGTAGGAGCGGTCCTGGGTGAGCACCACCACCGCCTTCTCGAAACCCGCCTCCTCCAGCACGTGCTCCACCGGAACCGAGTCCGCGATGCCGCCGTCCAGGTAGAGGTTGCCCGCGAGCTCCACGGGCCGGGTCACGAGCGGCAGCGAGGTGGAGGCGCGGATGACCTCGATATCGAGCGCCGCGTTCTTCACGGGCAGGTACTCGGCCGTGCCGAACAGCACGTTGGTGACCGTGGCGTACAGGCGCATGGGGTTGGCGAGGAAAGCGTCGTTGTCGAAGGGGTCCAGGCGGTCCTGCACGTCGTTCAGCAGGAAGTCGTATCCCACGATGGAGCCTGTGGAGATGAGGCTCTTGGCGCCCATGTAGCGGTCGTCGTTGCAGAAGGCCAGGTTCACGCGGTTGGCGCGCCCGATCTGGCGCGACTTGAAGTTGAGGCCGTTGAGCGTGCCCGCCGACACCCCGTAGCACACGTCGAACGCGATCCCGTGCTCCAGGAATACGTCGAGCACGCCGGCCGTGAACTGCCCGCGGAAGCTCCCGCCTTCCAAGATCAGCGCGCACTTCCCCGCGTTCTCGGCCCGCTCGCTGCCCGTCACCGTCATGGTCTCCCCTTTCGTCGCGTTTCGCATGAGGCCCTTCTACCCATTCGGGAGCCGCAGATCACGGCAGGGCCTCACGCCACCCAATGCTCGTCCACGAGCGCGAGGAAGGCATCCTTTTCGCAAAAGGAAACGGCAGTCCGCCTGACCTGCCGTTTCCTTGAATTGTGTCTTTCCACGGAATTGGAGTTGTGGATTTCCACAACCATTTCCCACCCAGACGATAGGCTGGGAAAACCCTTAGAGGCTGCGCGCGAGCTCCTGTACGGAGGCGAGCTTCGCCAGCTGGCCCTCGACCGCGGAGCCATCGCCAGCGAGCGCCGCAAGGCTGCGGTAGAAGAAGGCGTTCACCTCGGGCGAGAAGACATCGGCCTCCAGCTTGGGCAGGGTCGTGGCGGTCAGCTCGATGAGCGCGGAGAGCAGCTCCTCCTGCTCGGCCGTGAGCGCGGAGGCGTCGTGCGCGCCGGCCACGGTGGCGCCGTGGTGCTCGCCCACGTGCTCCATGAGCGCCAGGACCTGCTCGGTGCGGGCGGCGTACTCCTCGTCGGGGAGGTTCTCCCCCAGCGCGGCCACGTTGCCCATGACGATGCCGGCCGGGCGGCGACACGGGGTGAAGTCGGGATCGGCGTCCATGGCGTTAGTGATGGTGCCGCCCAGGCCGATCAGCGCGCCGGCGAGTTCGAGGGTGCGTGCGTCCATAACGGTTTCCTTTCGGTCGGAGACGTTTTCGGCTCTAGAGGATACCCAAGCCGCGGCCCTTTGTGCGTTGTCAGGGCAACGTGCTACAATGCTTCACCACACCTCGCGCGGTCCAGTCGCGCGGGCCGTGTTCTTTGACAGGTCGGAGCGCGACCTCATCTTGAGGGGGCGACTGGTTTCGACGCGATAGCTCTGAGAGAGGAAGCAGGCCGTGGTCTCCTCGCCACGCTAAACAGGGGTACCGTCAAATCGAATTGACAACAACTCTTCTTACGAGCCTCTGGCTCTCGCCGCGTAACATAAGTCGGCGCGCCTAACCGGGGATGTTCCCGACCCCGGGGTGGTGTCATCTTAGGGAAATGCTCCCATGCACGTGATCGGTATGGCATGGGCTAAGACCGAACCGGTTGGAAACCCGCGAGCGTGTCGCTTCGCGCAAGGGTTTCGAGACTAAACAAGCGACTGAGCCTGGAGATGCCGATCAGGGGGCTTTCGTGGACCGGAGTTCGATTCTCCGCGCCTCCACCACACGCGATAGGCGGTCAATGGTCATTTGCGCCATTGCCGCCTTTTTCTTTAGCCATGCCGCGGAGAATCGAACTCCAGGCGGAGCGCGGAGCTGAGGAAGCATGGCTAGCAACCCGTACGCGGGCTACAACGATGACACGACCCGTATCGTCCTCGAGCTCGACGGCAAGCAGATGAAGGTCGCCATCGACCGAACGGCAATGGGCATGATGCCCTTCTGTAGCATAGTGATGTACATGATTATGCCATATCGCTCCCCCACCCATGGCGAGGGCCTCCGCGGCACCTACCGCGGAGGCCCTCGCCTCATCCTATGGACGCCGTGCTCACGACAGCGCGGCGCGGAGCAGCTCGTTGAAGAGCTTGGGGTTGCCCTTGCCGCGGCTCGCCTTCATGCACTGGCCCACCAGGTAGCCGATGACCTTCTGGTTGCCGTCGCGGTATTGCTGCGCCTGGTCGGGGCAGGCGGCGAGCACCTCGTCCACGATGGGCTGCAGCGCGCCGGTATCGCTCACCTGGCGCATGCCGCGCTCGTCCACGATCTTATCGGGGTCCTCCCCGCTCTCGGCCATGAGGCCGAAAACCTCGTGCGCCTGGTTGGAGCTGATAGCGTCGCTCGCAAGCAGGCGCGCCAGGGCGGCCACCTGCGCGGGCTCCAGGCCGGAGCCGGCAAGGTCGGTGCCCGCGGCCTTGAGGTAGGCCACGAGCTCGTTCACCACGAGGTTCGCCACCGTCTGGGCCTCCTTGGGGGCCAACCCCGCGGCGGCCTGCTCGAAGAACGCCGCCGTCTCGGGATCGCCCGCGATCTGCTCGGCGTCGGCGCGCTTGATACCGAGATCGTGCTCGAAACGGTCGCGTTTGGCGTCGGGCAGCTCGGGGATCTTCGCGCGGCAACGGTCGATGAACTCGTCCGACAGATCGAACGGCGCTAGGTCCGGGTCGGGGAACAGGCGGTAATCGTCGGCCGTCTCCTTGACGCGCATCACCACCGTGCGCTTGCGGCTCGGCTCCCAGTGACGGGTCTCCTGGTAGATGATGCCGCCCTCCTCGAGCACCTCGGCCTGGCGGCAGATCTCATACGCGAGGCCGTCGTGCAGGCTCTTGAACGAGTTGAGGTTCTTGAGCTCGGTCTTGGTGCCCAGGCGGGTCTCGCCGCGGCGACGCAGGGAGACGTTGCCGTCGCAGCGCATGGAGCCGTGCTCCATGGAGCAGTCTGAGATGCCGAGCGTGAGGAAGATGCGGCGCAGCTTCTCCATGAACAGGCGCGCCTCCTCGGGGGTGCGCAGGTCGGGCTCGGTCACCAGCTCGATGAGCGGCGTGCCGCAGCGGTTGTAGTCGATGAGCGACTCGGCGGCCGCGGTGATGCGGCCCTCGGTGCCGCCCACGTGCGTCATCTTGGCCGCGTCCTCCTCCATGTGGATGCGCAGGATGCGGATGGGCACGGTGTAGGAGCCGTCCTCGCGGCGCTCGGCCAGCTGCAGGTTGGCCGTGTCGTAGCCCGCCATGTGCGCCGGCGCGCCCTCGGGCATGTCGGCGCTCATCTGCGTGGACAGGCCCACGGCGTTGGCCGACGCGCTGGCCAGGCTCTCGGCCTCGGCCTCGCCGAAGGCGCATTCAGGGCGCTCGGCGGCGCCGCGGCCCGTGACCTCCAGGTCGAGGTGCCCGTGCATCGCGAAGGCGATGGGGCCCTGGGTGGTCTGGAAGTTCTTGGCCATGTCGGGGTAGAAGTAGTGCTTGCGGTAAAACATCGAGCGCTTCTGGATCTGGCAGTTGGTGGCCAGGCCCGCGCACACGATGCTCTCGATGGCGCGCTCGTTGGGCACCGGCAGGGCGCCCGGCAGGCCCAGGCACACCGGGCACACGTTGGCGTTGGGCTCGTCGGTGTGCGAGAGCTTGCAGCCGCAGAACATCTTGGTGTCGAGCGCGGTGAGCTCGGTATGGATCTCCAGGCCGATGACGGCCTCCCAGTCCTTCAAGACCTCGGTCAGCTCCTTCATCTAGCGCTCACCCCCCTTCCCGGCGAAGCCGGGCGCGACGGACAGGACGGGCGCCCCGCCCTCGCGGGCGAAGGCCGCCTCGACGGCAGCGGCCACGGCGAGCAGGCCCGCGTCGCCGAAGGCCGGTCCTTGCAGCTGCACGGCCACCGGCAGGCCGGTATCCTCACCCAGGCCGGTCGGCACGGTGACACCGCAGTTGCCGGCGATGTTGAGCGAGATGGTGAACATGTCGGACAGGTACATCTGCGTGGGGTCCGAGATCTCGCCGAACTTGAAGGCCGCAGTGGGGCTCGCCGGCATGAGGATGGCGTCCACCTGGGCGAACGCCGCCTCGTAGTCGCGGGTGATGAGCGTGCGGGCCTTCTGCGCCGCGAAGTAGTACTTGTCGTACACGCCGCTCGAGAGCAGGTAGGCGCCGAGCATCTGGCGGCGCTTGGCCTCCTGCCCAAAGCCGTGCGCGCGCGAGCGCGAGCTCTGGCTCGCGAGGTTGGCGCAATCGGGCTCCTGGTAGCCGTAGCGCACACCGTCGAAGCGCGCCAGGTTGGAGAAGGCCTCGGCCGGGCCGATCACGTAGTAGGCGGAGATGGCGGCGTCCAGGTGCGGCAGGTCGACCTCCACGAGCTCGGCGCCGGCGGCCTCGAGCTTGGCGGCGGCGCCCTCCACGGCGCACTTGACCTCGGGCGCCAGGCCCTCGGCCCGCATGAAGGCGGGGATGACGCCGATGCGCTTGCCCGCCACGCCCTCGTCCAGGCGCGCGGTGAAGTCCTGCTCGAGCGGCTGGGAGGTGCCGTCGAAGGGGTCGCGCCCGCCGGCGGTGAGCGCGTTCATGGCGAGCGCCACGTCGGCCACGCTGCGGCCGAACGGCCCCACCTGGTCGAGCGAGGAGCCGAAGGCCACCACGCCGTAGCGCGAGACGGCGCCGTAGCTGGGCTTCATGCCCACCACGCCGCAGAGCGCGGCGGGCTGGCGGATGGAGCCGCCCGTGTCGGAACCCAGCGAGATGGTCGCCATGCCGGCCGCAACCGCGGCGGCCGAACCGCCCGAGGAGCCGCCCGGCACGCGCCCGGTATCCCAGGGGTTGACCGTGGGGTGGAATGCCGAACTCTCCGTGGAGGAGCCGAACGCGAACTCGTCCATGTTGGCCTTGCCCACCGGCAGGCAGCCCGCGTCGAGCATGCGCTCCACGCAGGTGGCGGTATAGGGGCTCTCGTAGGACTCGAGCATGCGCGAGGCGCAGGTGGTGCGGGTGCCCGCGAGGTTCATGTTGTCCTTGATGGCGATGGGCACGCCCGCGAGCGGGGGCAGGGCCTCCCCAGCGGCGCGCGCAGCGTCCACACGGGCGGCAGCGGCGAGCGCGAGCTCAGGGGTCACTTGCAGAAACGCCTGCACGGCGCTGTCGCGCGCCTCGACAGCGGCGAGCGCCGCCTCGGCCACCTCGGTAGCGGTGAAGTCGCCGGCCGCGACACCGGCGGCGATCTGCGCCGCAGACAGGGAGTCCAGATTCAGCGTCATCTAAGCCTCGCCCCCTTCCCCGAGGATGGAGGGTACGCGGAACATCCGCTCGCGCGACGTACCCGCGTTCGAAAGCGCCACGTCGACCGGCAGCGCGCGCTCGGCGTCCGCCGCGTCCTCGCGCATGACGTTCGAAAGGTCGCCGATGGGGTGAAACGTCGGCTCCACGTCCTCGTCCGTGTACTGCAAAATAGGCTCGAGCATCGCCACGGCGTCGTTCAGGTACGCCGTCATCTGCGCGAGCTCGTCGGCCTCCAACGCGATGCGGGCGTAATCCGCAATCCCGCGAACATCGTTCTCGCTGAGCGCCATAGGTGCCCCTTCCGTTGTCCTTCGAATGCGCCCCATTATAGACGGCAACCGTTTCAAATAGATGTCCCATATGGCAGCACCGCGAACAACAGAAGCCCCCATGGCAGCTTCGCCGCCATGGGGGCGTCGGACGCACACGGGCCTCGCCCATCTGCTACCGGCCCTATTGCCGGGCGAATCGGCAAGCGTCTCGCTACAGCTCCCCGCCGTTGGTCCGGCAAACCTTCTGGTACCAGTAGAAGCTGTCCTTGCGGCTGCGCACGAGGGTGCCCGTGCCGTCGTTGTTCTTGTCGACGTAGATGAAGCCGTAGCGCTTCTTCATCTCGCCCGTCCCGGCGCTCACGATGTCGATGGGGCCCCACATGGTGTAACCCATGAGCTCCACGCCGTCGTCCACGGCCTCGGCCATCTGCTCGATGTGGTCGCGCATATAGTCGATGCGGTACGGGTCGTGGATGGAACCGTCTGCCTCCACGGTGTCGGCGGCACCCAAGCCGTTCTCCACCACCATGAGCGGGATACGGTAGCGGTCGTAGAGCTCGTTGCAGAGCCAGCGCAGACCCTTGGGGTCGATGGCCCAGCCCCAGTCCGATACGGGCAGGTAGGGGTTCTTCGCGTCGTCGTAGAACACGTTACCGGTCGCCACGGGCACCGAGGGATCGCTTGCCACCGTGGAGCTCTTGTAGTAGCTGAACGAATAGAAGTCCACCGTGCCGGCCATGAGAATCTCGGCATCGCCCGGCTCCTGCGCGAGCTCGATGCCGTGCTCCCGCCAGAAGCGGCGCGCCCACGCGGGGTACTCGCCGCGCACGTGCACATCGCCGCAGTAATAGGTGGCAAAGCGCGCAGTGCTCTGCGAGAGCAGCATGTCGTCGGGGTTGCAGCTGTAGGGGTAGACCGCCCGGCTCGCGATCATGCAGCCGATCCTGTTGTCGGGATCAACCTCGTGTCCGGCCGCCACCGCGAGCGCGCTCGCCACGAACTGGTGGTGCAGCGCCTGGTAGCGCTTCTGCTCGTCGTCCCACAGCATGGGCTTGCCGTAGTCGAGTGCCACGTCGTCACCCGGCGGCAGGATGCCGCCGCCCATCACGTTGCCGAACGGCGCGCAGAGGCAGTTGATCTCGTTGAAGGTGAGCCAGAGCTTGACGAGCCCCTTGAACTCGGTAAAGCAGAACTTCGCATACCGCACGAAGATGTCGACAAGCTCGCGGTTCGCCCAACCGCCGCGCTCGGCGAGGGCGTAGGGCAGCTCGTAGTGCGAGAGCGTCACCAGCGGCTCGATACCGCGGGCGCGGCACTCCTCGAACATGCTGCGGTAGAAATCGACTCCAGCTTGGTTGGGTTCTGCGTCGTCCCCGTTGGGGAAGATGCGCGCCCAGTTGATGGACATACGGAAGCACGTGAAGCCCATCTCGGCGAACAGCGCGATGTCCTCCTTGTAGTGATGGTAGAAGTCGATGGACTCGTGGCTGGGGTAGTACTCGCCCTCGTGCACCGCGCTCGTGATCACGCGCGGCGTATCGACCGTGCCGCCCTTGATCATATCGGGCACCGACAGGCCCTTGCCGTCGGCGAGGTAGGCGCCCTCCGCCTGGTTCGCGGCGATGGCGCCACCCCACAGGAATCCCTCGGGGAACTTGCTCATGTTCATACTCCTTTCCTAAGAGGACCGCCCACCGCATCTCAAGTCGGCAAGGGCTACCCTCGGTTTAAAACAACATCATGCCCAACGCGAGCATCACCGGCATGGTGATGAGCGACAGCAGGGTGGACAGGCTCACGACGCCCGCGCCAAACCTATAGTCCCCACCAAACATCTGCGGGAAGATCGCCGAGACGGTGCCCGCGGGCGCCGAGAAACCTATGAGCAGCATGGTCTTGATCACGGGATCGAGCGGCACGAAGACGAGCGCGCCGATCACGATCGCCGGCACCGCCACGAGGCGCAGGGCCGACGCCAGGTACATGGATCTAGCGTGCAGAAGCGAGCGCAGGTCGGCTTGGGCAAGGTAGCAGCCCAGCACGATCATGGCGATACCGGCATTGAGGTCGGCGAGGCCGTCGATGGCGGACGAGAGCACGCCGGGAAGCGGCGTGGAGGTGAAAAACAGCATTAGGCCCACAAAGACCGCGATCACGGCGGGGTTGGTGATGATCTTCTTGACCGAGATGGCGCTCTTGTCGTTGGACGCAAGCCACACGGCGTAGGTCCATATGATGGGCACCTGGGCGGCGATGCACGCGGAAACGTAGAACACGTACGTATCACCCAGCACGTTTTGCACTAGCGGGATGCCGATGAAGCCCATATTGGAGATCGTGATCGCAATCTGGCAGATGCGGCCGCGATCCCGGTACACCAGCTTTCCCACGAGCGCGCCCACCAGCGTGAACACGATGGTGAGCGCCGCGCAGGCCAGCGCGCCCACAAGGTGCTCGGCATCGAAGGGAATGGCGAGCGCACGCACCACCACGGCGGCGCCCGCAACATACAGCGCGATGGACGCGAGCTGGCGGGAGCCCTCGTTGGTGAGCAGCTTGGCCTTATAAAGCGCGAAGCCGACCCCCATCATGAGAAACATCGCGACAGTCTGGGTGATGAGGATGGGCATGGTCTCCGTTAACGACACGCGATCAAGTCCCCACTAGGAAAGGTCGGCACCGTTGGTGGCGATGACCTTCTTGTACCAATAGAAGCTGTCCTTGCGGCTGCGCGCGAGGGTACCGGTTCCGTCGTCGTGTTTGTCCACGTAGATGAAGCCGTAGCGCTTGCGCATCTCGCCCGTCGAGGCGGAGACCAGATCGATGCAGCCCCACGGCGTGTAGCCCATGAGGTCCACGCCGTCGCGCACGGCCTCGGCCATCTGCTCGATGTGCTGGCGCAGGTAGTCGATGCGGTAGCCGTCGTGGATGGAGCCGTCTTCTTCCACCGTATCGTAGGCACCCAGGCCGTTCTCCACGATCATCAGTGGAATCTGGTAGCGATCCCAGATCTCGTTCAGGCTCCAACGCAAGCCCTTGGGGTCGATCTGCCAGCCCCAGTCGCTCGCCTTGAGGTAGGGGTTCTTGATGCCGCCGATCACGTTGCCGGAAGTGGTCTCCCCCGCCTTTTCCGGATCGGCGCTCACGCAGTTGCTCATGTAGTAGCTGAACGTGTAGAAGTCCACCGTGCCCTCGCGCAGAATCTCGTCGTCACCCGGCTCAGTCTTGATCTCGATGCCGTTCTCGGCGAAGTAGCGCTTGATGTAGCCGGGGTAGTAGCCGCGCACATGCACGTCCGAGCAGAACCACACAAAACGGTGCATCTCGTCTTGCGCGAGCAAGATGTCATCCGGGTTGGAGGTCAACGCGAACATGGGCGCGAAGATGATCATGTTGCCCATCTTGAGCCCGGGGTAGTTGTCGTGCGCGTATTTCACGGCCAGCGCACTCGCGACAAACTGGTGGTGCAACGCTTGGAAGCGCACCTGCGGCTGCTCGAGCAGCTCCGGACGCGGACCGGAGAAGCCTTTGATGACGCCGAGCGAGCTGGAAGCACCCATCTTGCGGGTGCCGGTGTTGATTTCGTTGAACGTGAGCCAGTACTTCACCTTGTCATGGTAGCGGTCGAGCACCACCTTGGCGTAGCGCATGAAGTGGTCGATGCACGCGCGGCTCTCCCAGCCATTCATGGCCTCAACCAGGCCGTAGGGCATCTCATAGTGCGAGATGGTCACCATCGGCTCGATGCCGTGCTCGCGGCAGGCGTCGAACACCGCATCGTAGTGCGCGAGACCGGCCTCGTTGGGCTCGTCTTCAAGCCCCGTGGGGAAGATGCGACTCCAAGCGATGGACATGCGGTAGGTCTTGAAGCCCATCTCGCCGAAGAGCGCGATGTCCTCGCGAAAGCGATGGTAGTGGTCGATGGCCTCGTGGCTGGGGTAGAGGGCCCCCTCCTCAAGGGTGGGGGTGATGCGCTTAGGGCTGTCGACCGCGCCGTTGGTGCAGATATCCGGGATGGCGACACCCTTGCCGTCTACATCCCACGCGCCCTCGCACTGGTTGGCGGCGGTGGCGCCTCCCCAGAGAAAGTCGTTGCGAAACACCGACTCGACCATCATGGTTCCTTTCCTAGTAGATGTACGTTGCGAAAAAGAGGCTGCGGACGCGCCCCGCAGCCTCAAGAGATAACCCGATGATGGGTGGGCGGATATGTGGGCACAACCAGCTTACGCCGTCTTCTTGCCCTTGGCGGCGTAGGCCTTCTCATCCCAGAAGAACCAGGTGAGCGCGAAGGAGATCACCACGGCGATGAGCATGGCGATGCCGGCGGTGATAGCGCAGGAGATGCCGTAGCCGCCCGGCGTGGGATCGATGTAGCGGGCGAGCGCCATGACGCCCGAATACCCGGCGACAAAGATGCGGGCGTCCATGAAGCAGGCAAACGCGCCGGAGACGGCACCGGCGATGCAGGTGAAGACGAAGGGCTTCATGCGGGGCAGGGTCACGCCGTAGATGGCGGGCTCGGTGGTGCCAAAGAAGCCGGTGATCACCGCGGGCAGGGCGATGGACTTGACCTTGTTGTCGCGGCTCTTGAGGTAGATGGCAAGAACAGCGGCGATCTGGCCCATCTCGCAAGCGACCTTGCCGGCGAGCACGGTGTCGAAGCCGTTCTGGGCGAGGTTGGCCAAGTTAATGGGAACGATGGCCCAGTGCAGTCCAAAGATCACCAGGACCTGCCACAGGCCTCCCACCAGGGCGCCGCCCAGGGTCGCGCCCACCACGGGCAGGGCGAAGATGAAGTTGAAGAACATCAACAGGATATTGGTGAGAGTGGCGGCGATGGGGCCGATGACCAGGTAGGTGAGAATGACGCCCACCAGGCAGGTCAGCATGGGGGTGAGGAAGAAGTTCACGGCAGCCGGCAGGATATTCTTGAAGCCGCGCTCGATCTTGGTCACCACGAACATGGACAGGATGATGGGCACCACCGAGGAGGTGTAGCCCGCGGACGGCATGATGATGGGGATACCGGCGAAGGTGAGGTAGTACTTCATCTCCAGCGGGGTGCCGGTAAGGATGGTGCCCAGCACGTCGCCGGCGGTGGAGCTCACCATGGCGGGGTACACCAGGGCGGCGCCCATGGCCATGCCGATGAACTCGTTACCCTTGAACTTCTTGGCCGAGGTATAGCCCAAGATGACGGGCAGGAAGTAGAAGAAGCCGTCGGCGAAGGCGTTGATGAGCATGTAGGTGCCGTCAGTGGGCTGCACCCATTTGAGGAAGGCAAACAGGGCCAAAAAGCCCTTGGTCATGCCTGCTGCGGCGAGCGGACCCAAAATAGGCTGCAGGATTCCGGCGATAAGATCCATGATCACGTTCATGACTCCCTTGGGGGCGGTGTCGTCCTCGCCGCCCTCGATGGTGTTGCCGTCGTCGTCCACGAGGCCGCCGGCCTGCAGGTGGCCGACGGAAAGAACCGTATCGTACACGTCGTTCACGTGCGGGCCGATGACGACCTGGTACTGGCCGCCGGACTTGATGATCTGCAGCACGCCGTCGGTCTGCTCGAGCACCTCGTCGTTCGCCTTCGACTCGTCGATGAGGCGGAAGCGCAGGCGCGTCACGCAGTGGGCGACGCTCTTGATATTCTCCTTGCCGCCGACATTTTGGATGATGATCCGTGCGAGGCCGTCGTATTTACTTGCCATCGGGATCCTCCTTCTCCGTTTCACTTGCTGTTTTTGCTATCTTCCGCGCCAGCCCCCGGGCCCTTTGAGCCGGCGTCATGAAGCGGATGCTAGACGCCGCTCATCAGGCGGTTGATGTAGAGCACCAGGTAGAGCAGCTCCTCGTTTGAGAGCCGCCAGCCGCGTTTGCGCCGCAGATGGCGCGCCACCGTGCGGGCGGCCGAGTACGCGTGGGGAAAGTCCTTCTTCACCTGGTCGATGAGGGAGTTGTCCGCCTGAGGAACCTCCTCGCCCTTGCGCAGGCGCTGGATCAGATAGCGCAGATGAGCGACGAAGCGAAGGTAGCCGTGGGACGATTTATCGAAGGTCGCATCGAGCTTGCTCTGCAGGATATCCACCACGGTATCGATGATCTCGACGTCTTCCATGACCGTGTGCATGGACGCGGAGAACCCCCCCCCAGCTCGGCATTTGCGACATGCAGCGCAATCGAGCACGCCTCCTGCTCGGGCATCTCCTTGCCGGTAACGCCCTCGACGATTCTCACGCCGGCCTGGCCGAGCTCGTACTCGTGGGGGTAGACGAAGGGAATCTCGCCGGCCAGCGGGTTCTCGATCACGATGCCCCGGGCAAAGCGATCCGCCGAGAACTGCAGGTGGTCGGCGAGCATGAGGTAGAGGTTGGGGTTGAGTTTGCAATCCAGCTCGCGCTCGGCCATGCGCACGATGTCGAGGGCGGCCTCGAGCATCTCAGGGCTGATGGACGCGATGGTCTGCATCAGATCATCGTTTACATGGCGGAACACCCGCTGGATGCAAGACTCATCGGCAAGCTCGTAGGGAACGGCGGGAAAACCGATGCCCTTGCCGAAGACAACAAGCTCGTGGCCCTCAGCATCTTGCGCCATTGCCACGCTGTTGTTGATCTTCTTGGTGATGAGCATGTGGTGACTCCTCAGATGGATCTAAACCGTACAACCAGATGAGCATTTTGCCGTAAGGCAGTGTTCTTGGTGCACGGCTAACGTCTCGAAGGAGTAACGCGCCGCTGTGGCGCCTAGGATACACGAAGTGCTCGCCATGTGAAGACAGAATCAGTCGATTACCGTTCACAACCGTTTTTCTACCGTTCATGGGTAAATTCGCTGGTATCGTGTTTAGGATTTAAAGTCACAGACGGCAAAGATCCCGTTGGAGGCGGGTGCGGCGATGAGATCCAAGGCCCTACCGTGCGTCTTTCACCGTGTTGCAAAGTTCCATGCAAAGCACCCCAAAAAATGAAGCGGCATCCGAGGTCTCGCCATTCCAGAACGCGCGCATCACGCGGCGGTAGGCCTTGCCCGCAAAGGAAAAGGCTTGGCTGAGGTCGTTGATGTCGATCATGCTTTTTTGACCCTCTCCCCTACGCAGAAAGCAGAGGGTCCCGTAGGCAGCCATCACCGCGGTGTCCCGCAACGTCGCGTCGCGCGTGAGAGTCTCGGCGAGTACCGGAGCATCCTGCTCGCGGCGCACCAGATCGCCCCGCAGCCCTTCCAGGCAATCCGCGCGAAGCTGGGCTATCTTGGCCCGCACCCGCTCCAACTCGCTCGTCGTGGGCAGCGTCGGCATGAGCACGCAACCCGCATGATCTGCCGAGAAGGCGGGGTCGGTGGTGAGCACCACGACGTCGCGCCGGGCCGGGGCCGTCCAGCACGGGTGGATCTCCACCGGCGTAAGGCCCAGCTCGCTCTCTATGAGGTAGCGGAGGTGCTCGGCGGCGAGCATGCCCTCGTTGGTGTGCAGCTCTGCCGCGGAGTGCTGGCACGCGCGGGACACGGCGCCGGCGATATAGGCCGCGAGCGCCGCGCACTCCGCCTTGTTGGGCGTGAGCCCCTCCCGCTCCCTGAAAAAGCTCGATACCAGGTAGAACGACAAGGGATAGCGCGCCACGGTCTCGCTGCCGTGGTAGTTGAGCGCGGTGCGGCCGCTCGCCATGCGGCGTACCACAACACCCATGCGCGCAGCAAGCGCGGGCATGTCCAACGCCAGGTCAAAGCCCGCAACAGCGCGCGCGTGCTCAGCGAACGACACGGCAAGGCGATACGCAGATTCGTCCGCCTCCTCAGGGAAGGTGAGATCGCCCACGAGCATCGCCGTGCAGGAGATCTCCTGCGGGCTCATGGCGTATCCCGAGATACCCCGCACCAGCTCAACAAGGCGATGGGCGATCTCGAGCGCAAAGGTTGGTTCGACCGCGGCCTTGCCGCCTTCCGGCGCGGATGGACAGATGTGCCCCGCACGTGAGCGGACGACCGAGAGGGCCAGATAGCGGCCGATTCGAATTGCATCACCGCCCGACAGGCGCTCCGAGCTGACCAAGGGCTCCAGGTATTCGCAGCAGGCCCGCTCGACCTCGTGCTTGAACCCCATCAGCCCCTCATATGCCCCATCCACGCCAAACACCGTCTCCAAGCAGTCGCTACGCATCCACTTGGAGGCCTCGTAGCGGCGCGCCCACTCCTGCCCCTCGATCATCACGCCCTGTGCCTGCGACACCGCGAGCGAGAGGTGCGGCAAGCGCCTGATGCGGTAGCGGATGAGATCCACCTGATGCGCGATGGCGGCACGTGAGCAATAGAGGCGATCGGCGAGATGCGCGTGGCTCACGGGGTCATCCTGCATAAGCAGGTAGAGAAAGACCAACGCGTAGGCGTGCTTTATGCTGTGGTGACCCGAGTGCACGCGAAAGCTCGTGCGGACCTCCTCTCGCGCCTGCTCGTCCAGACGCGCCAGACGGTAGCCGCGGGCATTTGAGGACACTATCACCACGCAGTCGCCCAACTGGGCACGGATGCGGCCCACCTCGGTCTTCACAAGCTTGGTGCTCACGGCGAGCCGCTCGGCGAGCCGGGCGCTGGTCACCCAGCCCTCAGCGCTCATGAGCAGCATGAGCAGGCGCTGCTGTCGTTGCGTGAGCATGGTGGCTCCCCCTTTTTCGCCGGCACCGCGGGCTTGCGCGCCCCATACGCACGGACACGGTTCTCTCGGCGCAAAACCGCCGCGTCCCGTGGGACGCGAAAACCCCTGTCTATAACCTTAACCGTTTTTGTTCCCCACCGGTGGGGAACAAGCAGAGCCGCTCACCTGTGCCCGGACGCGCTACCCTTGATTTCGCGCGGCGCCAAAGCCCATTGTCCGGCGCCCCTCTAAACTACATGGAGATTGGAGCACCATGGACCTGCATCTTCCCGATTCCTTCCTGTGGGGCGGCGCAACCGCCGACTTCCAGTTTGAAGGCGGCTTTGGCAAGGGCGGCCGCGGCCTTCTCACCCGCGACTTTGAGACCGACGGCAGCGTCAAGAACCCCCGTCAGCTCACCCTCAAGATGGCCGACGGCAGCCGAGGCTCAGTGAACAGCAGCTTCTTCCAGTGCCAGCCCATCCCCGAGGGTGCCGTGCCCTGCATCTACGACGACCAGTACTATCCCAGCCACCAGGCCGTGGACTTCTACACCCACTGGAAGGAGGACATCGCGCTCATGGCCGAGATGGGCTTTGGCGTGTACCGCTTCTCCATCACCTGGAGCCGCATCTTCCCGCTGGGCGACGAGGAGACTCCCAACGAGGAGGGCGTGCAGTTCTACGTCGACGTGGTCGATGAGCTTTTGGCCCACGGCATCCAGCCGCTGATCACCATCTGCCACGACGAGCTGCCGGCGCACCTCGCCGAGAAGTTCAACGGCTGGGAGAGCCGCGAGATGATCGATGCCTACCTCAAACTCTGCCGCGTGCTGTTTGAGCGCATCGGCTCCAAGTGCAAATACTGGCTCACCTTCAACGAGATCAACGCCATCGCCGGCTACATCGCCACCGGTTCGCCCAAAACCGACGAGCAGACGCACTACCAGTGCATCCACCATATGTTCCTGGCAAGCGCGCTCGCCATCAAGATGGGGCACGAGATGATGCCCGGATCGATGTTCGGCACCATGTACGCGCTCTCAGAGGTTTACCCTGAGACCTGCCGGCCCGAAGACCAACTTCGCCGGATGCAGTTCCGCCATATGACGCAGTTCTTCTCGGACGTGATGGCGCAGGGCGCCTACCCCTATTACGCGGACGAGATGTTCAAGCGCCTGGGGGTGAAGCTGGTGCAGGAGCCGGGCGACGCGGATATCCTCGCTTCGGGCACGCTCGACTACGTAACGTTCAGTTACTACCGCTCCGCGCTCGTCAACGCCGAAAGCGAGCTCAAGCGCATGGGCGGCGAGCCCACCAACCCCTATCTCAAGACGACCCCCTGGGGCTGGCAAATCGATCCCGTTGGCCTGCGCTACGTGATGAACGAGGTGTACGACCGCTACCGAAAGCCGATCTTCATCGTTGAGAACGGGCTGGGTGCCATCGATGAGGTTGCCCCGGATGGAACGATCGACGACCAGTACCGCATCGATTACCTCGCCGAGCATCTGCGCGAGATGACGAAGGCCATCTGCATCGACGGGGTGGATTGCCTCGGCTACACGATGTGGGGCTGCATCGATTTGGTCTCGCTCTCCACCGGCGAGATGAAGAAGCGCTACGGCTTTGTGTACGTGGACATGGACGACA
>Cebus_capucinus_imitator_PRJNA485217_SSR098__coassemble_1591_pt1 | contig 92260 bp, 77 predicted proteins | sample Cebus_capucinus_imitator_PRJNA485217_SSR098__metabat2_high_PE_001 | metagenome-assembled genome bin Cebus_capucinus_imitator_PRJNA485217_SSR098
TGGCTGGGATGGAGGGAGTCGAACCCCCATTGACGGAACCAGAATCCGCTGTCCTGCCATTAGACGACATCCCAAAGGATTTGTCTGCTGCGCCCCTCAGCGCGAGAAAGTACTATACGGGACACCAACCCTCCGCGCAAGCCCCCATCCCAAACTTTTTTGAATGTGTTCAGGGTATGGAGAGAAGCGCGGAACCGTGGGCCGGCTAGAGGTCGAGGACCCGCGTGGAGACGCGCGCCACCAGTGCCGGGGAGTGCGACACGAGCACGATCCCCGCCCCACGCTCGGCCTGCCACGCCATGAGCGCGCGCCAGAGCTCGTCTTGGGTGATGGCGTCCAGCATGGCGGTCGACTCGTCGGCGATCAGGTAGCGCGGGGCGCAGGCGATCGCGCGGACCACGGCCAAGCGCATGAGCTCGCCGCCCGACAGCTCGTGCGGAAGCCGGTCGAGCCAGGCGGGGTCCGCTCCCAGGCGGCACAGCAGATCGGAATCGAGCGCGCCTTCCCCCGCCTCGGCGAGCGAGCGGCGCAGGCGCAGGTGCGGATCGAAGGCGCGCTCAGGGTGCTGGGGCAGCAGCTGCACCGGGCGCGGACCGCGGGCGCGCGGGTCGAGCGACGCGCCGTCCACGAGCACCCGGCCGCCCGTGGGCGCGAGATGGCCCGCCAGCAGGCGGCAGAGCGTCGTCTTTCCCCGCCCGGAGCGCCCCCGCAGGGCCAGCCGCTCCCCGGGCGCCACGGAGAGCGTCACGCCCGCAAGCACGGGGCCCGCGCCAGGATAGGAGAAGGAGAGGTCCTTCGCGGATAGCGTCATCGTGGCATCGCCTCCCACAGGTGTCGGGCGTAATCGGTCGCGAGGTTGCCCGCGCAAAAGGCCTCCACGGAGGTCTCCTCCTCCACGGTTCCGTCGCGAAACACCGCCACGCGGTCCGCCACGGCGAGCGCGAGCTCCAGGTCGTGCGTGATAAGCAGCACGCCGCCGCCCGCGTCGGCGAAGGCGCGCAGGTCGTCAAGGGCACGCACGGCGAGGTCCATGTCGAGGCCCGGCGTGGGCTCGTCGGCGACGATGAGCCGCGGCGCGTCCACCAGCGCGCACATGAGCAGCACGCGGCGGGCCATGCCGCCCGAGAGCTCGTGGGGGTAGAGCTCGGCCACCTCGGGAGCGAGGCCGTACGCGGCGAACAGCTCGCGCTGGCGCGCCGCTCGGCGGACGGCGTCACGTGCCCGCTCGGCGCGCGTGGCCCCGCGGGCGGCACCGCGCACCTGCGCGCCCACGCGCATGAGCGGGTCCAGGTTCTCCACGCTCTGCGGCACGAGGGAGATGCCGTTGCCCGCCAGGCGCGCGAGCGAGGCGGCGTCCTGGGGAGCGCCGTCGAACCAGATGCGGCCCGTGACGCGCGCGTTGGGCTGGAAGCGCCCGGTCAGGCAGTCCGCGAGCACGGTCTTACCCGAGCCGCTCGCGCCCACCACCGCGAGCATCTCCCCCTCGTGCACCGAGAGGGTGAGGCCGCGGAGCACGGGGGTCTCCACGCGGCCCGCCGAGAAGAAGGGCGCGGCGGGGTCGTACATGTCGAAGGACACGCGCAGGTCCTCCACCGAGAGCAGGTGGTGGCGCCCGAAGTGCCGGGAGCCGGGCGCGTGGCTATGGTGGTGATGGAACTCGGCATCCGCATGGTCGCCGTGGACGGGCGTCTCCCGCATCACGCCTGCACCTCCTCGGGGGTCATAAGCCGGCGCGCAAGGCCGCCGAGCGCCGCGAACAGCAGCACGCAGCCCACGAGGGCCGCGCCGGGCAGCACCGCGAGCCACCACATGCCGGCGGAGAGGTAGCCCATGGACTCGGACAGGATCACGCCGATAGCCGGCAGGTCCGGCGACAGGCCGAAGCCCAAAAACGTCACGGACGCCTCGTGCAGGATGGCGTGGGGAAAGAGCAGCACCAGGCCCACCAGGTATTGCGGCAGCACCGCGGGCACCATGTGGCGCATCGCCAAGCGCGCGCCCCGCACGCCCAGGGCGCGCGAGGCCTCGATGTAGGGGCGCGTGCGCACCTGGGCGATCTCGGCGCGCAGGAGGCGCGCGAGGCCCGTCCAGTGCGTGAGCGCCACGCCCACGGTCACGCCCAGCGCCCCGCGCCCGAGCGCGTAGCTGATGAGCACGAGCAGCACGATGTGCGGCACGCCCATGACGAGATCGATGAACCAGGTCACGGCGGCGTCGGCGCGCGGGCCGCCCAGGGCCGCCACCGCGGCGAGCGCGAAGGCCACGACCGAGGAGGCGACCGCGGCGGCGAGGCCCACCAACACCGAGATGGAGAGGCCCCCGAGCGTGCGGGCGAGCATGTCGCGCCCCATCCAGTCCGTGCCGAAGGGATGCGCGGCGCTGGGGGCAAGCGCCTTGGCGGAGAAGTCGGTGGCCACGGCGAGCGGCATGAGCGCCCGCCCCGCCACCACGACCGCGACGAGCCCCGCCGCGCACGCGATGGCGAGCGCGAGCAGGCGGCGGCGATTGCCGGCACCGCGACGCGCGGGGGCGTGCAGCTCGAGCGGAACCTCCGCGGGCGAGGGGGAAGCCGCGGCGGCCGGTCGCGGCGCGACGGACGCAGGCGCGGCGGCGAGGGGGCCACCCTGCGCGACGGGCGCATGCCCAACTTCCTCCCGGCCAACCCGGGCGCGCGGCGCGCGGGACAGGCGCGGGTCCACCAGCGCGGCGAGCGCGTCGGCCACCGCGTTGCCGGCGCACACGATCGCCGCGCTCGCCAGCGCGATGCCCACCAGGAGCGGGGCGTCGCCGCCCGTGCCCGCGGTGACCGCCGCCTGTCCCAGGCCCGGGTAGCTGAAGACCTGCTCCACCAGCACCGAGCCGCCCAGGACCTCGCTCACCTGCGACATCTGGAGCGTGATCGCCGGGATCACGAGGTTGCGCAGACCGTGGCGGCGCAGCAGCGTCCAGCCGCGCTCGCCGCGCGCGCGGGCGAAGCGCGCGTAGGGGCTGGCCAACACGTCGATGGTCTTCTCCCGCGTATGGAGCGCCACGTTGCCCACACCCGTCACCGAGAGCGTGAGCACCGGCAGCGCGAGATGGTGGAGCCGGTCGGCGAGGCCGGACCCGGCGCCCCCGATGGACTGGGCAAACCCCACGGGAAACCACCCCAGCCGCACGGAGAACACCGTGAGCGCCACCAGCCCCAGCCAGAACACGGGCGTGGAGGACACCAGGTAGCAATAGCCGCGCACGAGGCGGTCGAGCACCGAGCCGCGGCGTGCGCCGGCGGCGATGCCCATCACCAGGCCGAGCACGCCCGAAAGCGCCCACGAGGCGCCCATGAGCGCGAGCGAGGCGCCCGCGCGCTCGGCGATGACCTGCGCCACGGGCCGGTTATAGCGAAGGCTCTCGCCCAAATCGCCGCGGAGCGCCCCGGCGGCCCAGGCCAGGTAGCGCTCGGCCACCGGGACGTCCGTCCCCCAATGCGCCTCCATCTGGGCGCGCTTCTCGGGGCTCATGCGCGCGAGCGCCGCCTGCCCCACGTTGGCCTGCAGGGGGTCGATGGGCGAGCTGCCCACGAGCGCGAAGGTGACGGCGCTCACCGCGACCATCAGCAGACAGAAGCGCGCGATGCGGGCCGCCCAACGCGGGATGCGAAACCGGCGCGGCGCGGGGGCGGCCTGCGGCGCGCAGGCGCGAGAACCTTCCCCCATCCCTAGGACCAGCTCCAGGTATCGATGGCGTTCACGATGCTCCAGCCGTGCCCGTGCGGCTGGAGCTTCTGCTCCGCCACGTTGAGCCCCTGGCGCACCCAGTACAGGTGGTCGACGTTGGCGAACCACACCCAGGTGGCCGCCCCCTGCGGCGCGATGCCCTCCTCGCCGTCCCACTCCGACTTCTGCCAAAGCGGGTAGGAGTCCTCGACGCTCGGGCACGCCAGCGCCTCGTCGAGGTAGGCGTCGGTGATCTCGCTCGCGTAGCGGGAGTAGTTCATGGTGCCCGCCGAGTAGCTCAGCTCGTAGACGTCGGAGGGCGAGTTGGAGCCCCAGCCCCACATGACCGGGTCGGCGTACTGGCGGGCGTAGATCTCGTCCCAGCTCGCGCCGCGCGGCGTGACGTCGATGCCCACCTCGGCCATCTGGTTGGCGAACTCGTTGGCCATGGCCTGACGCACGCCGTCGCCGGCGGCGTACCAGAGCGTGAAGCCGCAGGCGAGGCCGTCGCGCGCGTAGACACCGTCCTCCCCCTTGGCCCAGCCCGCGTCCTCGAGCGCCGCGCGGGCCGCATCGAGGTCGCGCTCGACCTTCATGTCCGCACTCGCCCAGGGCATGCCGTCGCCAATGCTGTAGGCCGCCGTGCCGTAGCCGGAGAGCACGTTCTCGATCAGCGCCTCGCGATCGACCGCCAGGTTGACGGCGCGGCGCACCTCGAGATTGCAGGTGACGTCGTTGCCCGCCTCGTAGACGGTGCCGCCCTCCTCCACCGTGGCGCCCGCCGCGATGACCGGCAGGTTCACGCCGCGCGAGTCGACGGTCTCGTAGCGCGCGAGCTCGTACTCATCGGCCGCGGAGCCCAGGTCGTAGCCGGCCATGATCGCCGTGGTGTAGGCCACGTCGACCTCGCCCGCCATGACGGCGGCCCGGGCGGCGTCCTCCTCCATGAACACCACGGTGAAGCGCTCGATCGTGGGCGCGTCGCCGTAGTAGCGGGGATTGGCCGAGAAGATGGCCTGCTGGCCCTTGTCCCAGCGCTCCAGCACGTAGCGGCCCGAACCGATGGGCTTCTCGCCGTAGCCCTTGCCGTAGGCGTGCTCAGGGACGATGCCCAGGTTCGCCAGCGTGTAGAGCAGCACGTTGTAGGGCTTGGAGAGCTCGATCTCGACCACCGTGTCCGAAACGGCCTCGGCGCGCGTGACCATGGAGAGGTCCGCTTGGGCCGTGTCGGAGGTGCGGATGGTGTTGAGCGTGAAGGCGACGTCGCGCGCGGTCAGCGGCTCGCCGTCGGAGAACGTGGCGTCGTCGCGGATCGTGAAAGTCCAGGTCAGGTTGTCCGCGGAGCACTCATAGGAGGTGGCGAGGTCGTTCACGAAGGCCATGGAGGCGTCCGTGCGCACGAGGGTGGACTGGATCAACGGCTCGTGCACATGCTCGCCGCAGCCCCAGTCCACGCAGGGGTCGAAGCCGCTCGCAGGCTCGTTGGTCGTGCTCATGGCAATCGTGACCTGGTGCTTGGCGTCGACCGGGGCGGAGCCGGAGCCCTCCTTGGACGCGGCGCCGGAACAGGCAGGCAAAAGCGTCGCCGCGCCGAGCGCGCCCGCGGCCGCCAACGTGCCGCGGCGGGTGATGAGTGTCTTCAGGTTATCCATGGTCCCTCTTTCGTGTTACGTTTTGAGCCATTCGTAATACCGAGGGAGCATTATAGGGCTTGGACCTACACCAGGGCAAGGCGGATTCAGCTGTAGTACGATGCGGCCCGAACCCTCCCATCGATACGGAGGCGGGCTGGGATGGAGCGCCTGCGGCGCACCGGGCGCTAGGAGAGCCCGAGGTACGCCAGGAGCGCCGTACGCGCGTTTTCGACCTCGCCGGCGATCGTCGCGGTGAGGGCTGCGTCGAGCAGGCGACCGATCTCCTTGCCGGGGGCCACCCCCGCGGCGATGAGGTCGCGCCCGGTAAGGTCCAGGGTCTTGAGGTCGTAGGCCTCCCCCGCCTCCAGGAGCTCCCCCACGAGCGCGCGCATCCGCTCGATCTCGTCCACGTAGCCGTGGCAGGCGGGCGCCTTGCCCAGGGCGTCGGCATTTTTAAGGTCCAGCAGCTCCCCCATGAGGCGCGGGGCGTCGGCCCCCTCGCCGGAGAGCTTCCGCAGCATGCCGAGCAGGCTCTCCCGGTCGCGCTCGAGCGGCTCGTCGTGGTAACGGATGAGCCGGCAAGCGTCTCGCACCAAGCGCTCGGCAAGCCCTAAGCGTCTCATGACCGCGCGCGCCACCGCAGCACCTGCTTCGGGGTGCCCGTAGAAGTGCCCACGGCCCCGTTTATCCAGCGTGAAGCAGGCGGGCTTGGAGACGTCGTGCAAAAGGGCCGCCCACATAAGCGAGGGCGACGGGGCGCCGTCCGCGCCGTCGGGGCCGGGAAGGGAGCTCGCCGCCGACAGGACGCGCGCGGTGTGCTCGTACACGTCATATATATGGTAGGGACTGCGCTGGTCGAATCCGCGGCCCGCGGCGAGCTCGGGAATCGCGGCGCAGATCACCTCGGGATAGAGGCGCATCGCCTCACCGCCGGCGCGCGTGGCCAGGATTCCGGCGAGCTCCACGCCCACGCGCTCGCGCGCGATGGCGTCGAGCAGCGGCGCGCAGGCCGCGAGAGCGCGCGCCGTCTCTCCCTCAACGGAAAAGCCCAGGCGGCAGGCGAAGCGCACCGCGCGCAGCATGCGCAAGGCGTCCTCCTCGAAGCGCGTCTGCGCGTGCCCCACCGCGCGGATGAGGCCGCGCGCAAGGTCCCCCTCGCCGTCGTACAGGTCGAGCAGGCCGCGCGCGGGGTGCCACGCCATGGCGTTAACCGTGAAGTCGCGACGGGCGAGGTCCTCCTCCACGCGCTCGGAAAACCGGACCTCCTCGGGGTGCCGGCCGTCGGTGTAGAAACCGTCCACGCGGTAGGTGGTCACCTCGAAGCGCTCGCCGTCGGCGATCGCGGTGATCCCGCCGAACTTGATGCCCGACTCGACCACCCCGATGCCCGCGCGCTCAAGCGCCGCGGCGCTCGCCTGCCACGTGCCCGAGCAGCACATGTCGATGTCGTGGCTGGCGGCACCGCGCAGGGCGTCGCGGACCCAGCCGCCCACGATCCAGGCCTCCAGGCCCGCGACCTCGAGCGCGCCGAGCACCTTCAGCGCCGCGGCGGAAGGACGGGACCCATTCAGTTGTGCGTCTTCGTATTTCATGGCGCCCAGTATAGCGGATACGCGGTGGACGAGGTTTCCAAACGGCGCCTCGGCCCGAACCCCGGGCATCGCCGGGTGGCCGAGGGGTATCCTTAGGCCCATCGACCAAGCACCCGTCCACCGAGAGGAGACCCATGGACACCAGCCATGCCATCACCCCCGAGCTCACCGCCGCCGCGAGCGAGGCCTTCGCCTCCGAGCGCGCCAACATCGTGGCCAAGAACGCCGTGACAAGCGCCGGCGTGCGCGCCGCGGCCCGCAACCCCGAGGTCGCCGCGCTGGCCACCACCACCTTCGACGTGCAGTTGAAGCAGGGCGACATCACCGACCAGGAGCGCTCCGGCCGCTGCTGGATGTTCGCGAGCCTGAACACCATGCGCTACCGCGTCATGGAAAACCTCGGGCTCAAGACCTTCGAGCTCTCCCAGGTCTATCCCCTGTTCTGGGACAAGTATGAGCGCGCCAACTGGTTCCTCGAGAACGTCATCGAGTCCGCCGCCGAGCCGCTCGGCTCGCGCGAGGTGGCGTTCCTTCTGGCCGACCCGCTCTGCGACGGCGGCCAGTGGGACATGTTCGCCTCGCTCGTGCGCAAGTACGGCGTGGTTCCCAAGGAGACCATGCCCGAGACCGCGTGCTCGCGCAACACCGGCGACCTCGACAAGTACCTCACCCGCCTGCTGCGCCGCGGCGCCAAGGAGTTGCGCGAGATGGCGGAGGCTGGCAAGGACGCGGGCGCGCTGCAGGCCAGGAAGGCCGAGCTGCTCCGCGGCTTCTACCGGGTGCTTGCCACCTGCCTGGGCGAGCCGCCGGCGAGCTTCGAGGCGCGCATCCGCGACGACGCGGGCACGCTCAAGGCGAGCGGCACCTTCACCCCCATCGAGTTCTTCGAGAGGTTCGTGCAGATGGACCTCGACGCCATGGTCTCCGTGATCAACGCCCCCACGGCCGACAAGCCCTACCTCAAAAGCTACACCGTCAAGTACCTGGGCAACGTGGTGGAGGACAACGGCGTGCGCCACGTGAACCTGCCGATGGACTCGCTCAAGCGCGCGGCGGTCGCGCAGCTCAAAGACGGCCTTCCCGTGTGGTTCGGCTCCGACGTGGACCAATGCTTCCTGCGGCAAGACGGCGTGATGGACCCGGCGGCCCTCGACGTGGACACGCTGTTCGGCCTGCCCGTGGAGGCGGGCTTCGACAAGGCGGCGCGCCTGGATTACGGCGAGTCCCTCATGACGCACGCCATGACGCTACAGGGCGTGAACCTCGACGCCGAGGGGCACCCGACCGCCTGGCGCATCGAGAACAGCTGGGGCGAGGACCACGGCAAGAAGGGCTACGACGTGGCAAGCGACGCCTGGTTCGACGAGTACGTGTACCAGGTGGTCGTCGACCGCAAGTACCTGACCGCCGAGGAGCTCGCGGCCTACGATTCCGAACCGGTGGAGCTGGCCCCCTGGGACCCGATGGGCGCGCTGGCCCGCTAGGCTTCCCCTCTGCCAGGGGCGGCAGAGGGGCTCACCCTCTCCCGCCCCTGGCACGATATGCTCAGCAAAGTCGCCATTTCCCGAGCCCAAACGGCTAGAAAATGGCGACTTTGCTGAGCACATCGCGACTGGGCGGGAATGAGAAAGGCAATACGGTTGGAAATCTCATCGCGCAGGCCAGGCGGCAGTTCTGCGAAGCGGCCGTCTGAGCGCAAGGCGCTACAGCACCTCGCGGATGGCGATGCCCTTCTTGTACTCCTCCACGCGGGCGAAATCGCCCAGGCCGGGGCACTCCACCACGTTGGCGCCGGTGGCCATGGACACGCGCAGCGCGTCTTCCACGGCGTCGCGGTCGGAGAACCACACGGACAGGAAGGCTGCCAGCGAGGAGTCGCCCGCGCACACGGTGGAGAGCAGCTTCACGTCGAAGGTGCGGCTGGCGAACCACAGGCGCTCGCCGTTGGAGAAGTACGCGCCCGCGCCGCCGAGCGTCAGCAGCACGTTCTTCACACCGCGGCCGTGCAGCTCGGCCATGGCCGCCTTGACGGACTCGTCGTCGCCACCGGAGACCTTGATGCCGAAGATGTCGGCCAGCTCGTCGTCGTTAGGCTTGATCAGCAGCGGCTGCTCTTCCACGAGCTGGGCCAGCTTGGGGCTGGAGATGTCGAGCACGAACTCGGCATCCTTGGCCTTGACGCGCTTGATGACCTGGTTCAGGAAGTCCTCGCTCGTGTGCGGGGGCAGCGAGCCGGAGATGACCAGGCAGTCGAGGTCGTCGAGGCCCTCGATCAGCTCGTACATCTCTGCCTCGTTCGCGGGCGTCACGGCCGCGCCGGCGTTCACCATGTTGTACTCGGTGTCCGGGCCCGCGTTCAGGAAGACGTTCACGCGCGTGATGCCCTCGGTCCAGACGGGCTTCACGGGCACGCCGAGCGCCTCGGCACCCTCCACGATGAACTTGCCGGAAAAGCCGGCGAAGAAGCCAAGGATGCAGGTGGGGACCTTGTAGTGGTCGAGTGTGAAGCTCACGTTCAGGCCCTTGCCGTTGGGGGTGTAGACCGCGTCGCGGGTGCGGGTGACCGTGTTGGAGGCCAGGCCGTCGCAGGCGATGTTGTAGTCGATGGCGGGGTTGGCGGTGAGGGTGTAGATCATCGGGTATCTCCCTAGGATCTCGGGATGGTAAACGGGAGAGGGCCGCCGCGCGGCAAGCGTGGCGGCCCTGGGGTTCAAGCGGCGAGAGCGCGCGGGAGGAAGACCCTAGGCGCGCGGGAGCTTGCGCACGGTGACGCGCTTGCTGTACTCCTCGACCTTGGCGAAGTCGCCCAGGCCGGCGGACTCGGCCACGTTGGCGCCGGTGGCCATGGCCAGCTTGAGGGCGTTCTCCACGTTGTCGCGGTCCTTGAACCACTGGTGCAGGAACGCGGCCAGGGTGCAGTCGCCGGCGCACACGGAGGACACAAGGCGGATGGTGAAGTCGCGCTTGGCGTACCAGATGTCCTCGCCGTTGGAGAAGTAGGCGGAACCGCGGCTGCCCATGGTGAGCAGCACGTTCTGCACGCCGGCCTCGTGGGCCTTGGCGAGCGCGCGGCGGGCGTCGTCGTCGCTATCGATGCCGATGCCGAAGATCTCCTTCATCTCGTGATGGTTCGGCTTGATGAGCAGCGGCTTCTTGTGGGCGAGCTCCTTGAGCTTGGTGCTGGAGAGGTCCAGCACCACCTCGGCGCCACGGGCCTGGGCATGGTCCATGACCTTGGCCAGGAAGTCCGGGGAGGCCTTCGGGGGCAGCGAGCCGGAGACGACTAGGCAGTCCAGGTCGCCGGCGGTGTCCAGGATCTTGTAGAGCTCCTGCTCGCCCTGCGGGGTCAGCGCCGGGCCGGGGTTCAGGATGCCGTACTCGTGCTCGCCGTCGTTCACGTAGCAATTGATGCGCGTGATACCGTCGATCCAGACCGGGCGGCACAGGCACCCCAGATTCATGGTCTCGTCGACGATGTACTTGCCGGTGAAGCCGGCGAAGAAGCCGAGCGCCACGGAGTCGACGCCGAACTTCTTGAGCGCGTAGCTCACGTCGAGGCCCTTGCCGTTGGCCGTGTAGCTGGCGCCCGTGGTGCGGACGTTGGTGTCCGGCACGAGGCCCGTGCACGACGTGGTCATATCGACGGCGGGATTGGCGGTTAGCGTGTAGAACATGTTCTCTCTCCCAATTCCTCTCTCATGCGAGGGCGCCGCCGCGGATGCGGTGCCCTCATCGAAAACCTACGGGCTGTCGCTCGCGTTCGTCCCCCTAGCGAGCGGCCTCCTCGAGCAGCGCCTTGACCTCCTCGGCCGTGGAGCACGCGAGCGCGCGGGTGGCCAGCGCGTCGGCCTCCACCTTGGTCCACTGGGAGATGGTCTTGCGGGCGCGCAGGATGCTCGGAGCGGACATGGAGAACTCCTCCATGCCCCACGAGATCAGCAGCGGCTGCAGCAGCGGGTCGGCCGCGGCCTCGCCGCACATGCCCACCATGATGCCCGCGTGCACGCCGGCCTCGATGATGTTGCGGATGGCGCGCAGCACCGCCGGGTAGTACCAGCTGTACAGGTAGGCCACACGGTCGTTGCCGCGGTCGGCGGCCATGGTGTAACCGGTAAGGTCGTTGGTGCCGATGGAGAAGAAGTCGGACTCCTTGGCCAGCAGGTCGGCGATGTTGGCGGCGGCGGCCGTCTCCATCATGATGCCGACCTCGATGTCCTCGTTGTACTTGATGCCCTCGTTGTCGAGCTCGGCCTTGCACTCGGCCACGAGCTCCTTGACAGCGCGAATCTCCTCGACGCAGGTCACCAGCGGGACCATGATCTTGACGTCGCCGAAAGCGCTGGCGCGCAGCAGGGCGCGCAGCTGCACCTTGTACTGCTCGGGGTTGTCCAGGCAGTAGCGCACGGCGCGGTAGCCCAGGAACGGGTTCTCCTCCTCCTGCATGTTGAGGTAGGGGATCGCCTTGTCGCCGCCCACGTCGAGCGTGCGGATGATGACCGGGGCGCCCTTCATGGCCGTGGCGACCTTGCGGTAGGCCTGGAACTGCTCCTCCTCGGAGGGGAGCTCCTTGGCGTCCATGAACAGGAACTCGGAGCGGAACAGGCCGATGGCCTCGGCGTCGTGCTCCAGGGCGTTGGCAACGTCGTTGGGGCTGCCGATGTTGCAGCCGACGATCTTCTTGATGCCGTCGGCGGTGACGGACTCCTTGCCGCGGAAGCTCTCGAGGGCGGCCTTCTCGGCGGCGAACGCCTCGGCGCGCTCGGTGTACTCGGTCAAGGTGGCCTCGTCCGGGTCGGCCACGACGACGCCCTTGGTGCCATCGACGATGCAGGTCACGCCGTTGCGCAGCGCGGCGCAAATATTGGAGACGGACAGGACCGCGGGAATCTCCAGCGCGCGGGCGATGATGGCGGAATGCGAGGTGCGGCCACCGGTCTCGGTGACGATGCCGGCGACGTGCTCCTTGTCGATGGTGGCCGTCATGGACGGGGTCAGGTCGTGGACCGCGATGACGGTGTTCTCGGGCAGCACGGACAGGTCGATGACCTCCTTGCCGAGCAGCTCGGCCAGGATGCCGGTGCGGATGTCGGCGATGTCGGCGGCGCGCAGGCGGAACATCTCGTCGTCCATGGACAGGAACATGTTCTCGAACATGGTGCTGGTCTCGACCAGGGCCTGCTCGGCGCAGGTGCCGCCCGAGATCATGGCGTTGATCTGGTCGGTCATGCCCGGGTCCTGGGCCAGGATGATGTGGCCGGCCATGATCTCGGACTCGGCCTCGCCCACGGCCTCCTTCATGTGGTCGGCCTGCGCCTGGGTCTTCTCGCAGAAGACGGACAGGGCGGACGCGTAGCGCTCCTTCTCGGCCTCGACGTCGGCGACGTCATGCGGCTCGAAGGACAGGTCGGGGTCCACGGCCACCATGACGGTGCCGATACCGATGCCCTCGGATGCGTTGACTCCCTCGTACATTCCCATTCCTCTCTCTCGCCGCCGGATGTCCGTGCCGACCGGCGGCAAACATATACGAAAGCGCCCACCCACAAAGAGCGGACGCCTTCGCAACATCACCTATGGTGTCTCGAGCCTGTTCGGCTACTCGCCGAGACCGCTCTTGATGAGCTCGATGGCGGCGGCCAGGGCCTCGGCCTCGTCGGCGCCGTCGCACTTGACCTCGACCTCGGTGCCGCAGGGGATGCCGGCGGCCATCAGGGCCATGGGGCTCTTGCCGTTGATCTCCTTGTCAGGGGCAACGATGGTCACGTCGCAGGCATACTTGCCCATAGTGGACGCGAAGAGGCCGGCGGGACGCATATGCAGACCCTGCGGGTTGACGAGCGTAGCCTTCTCAGAAACCATATCTGTCTCCTTTGCAACATGCCCGGACAACGTACGGGCACGATATACGACGCAAGTAGTTTACCGCAACGAAACGCCCTTGCGGCCGTGAATGATGGATGATTGGTACTCATTTTGCAGTACAAGTACCGCCTCCGCACAAAAGCACCCCCGGTACGGGACCGGGGGCGCGGTGCGTCGGCGCGGTTGTGGGCGCGGGTGAGCTAGCCCAGGCGCGCGTTGATGGCGCCGGCGATGGCCGCGGGGTCGTCGCTGCCCTTCACGGCGGTGCGGAAGGCGTCGTCCATGAGCGCCTCGGCGACCTTGGAGAGGAGCTTCAGGTGGGTGGTGCCCGCCTGGACCTCGGGGATCAGCAGGGCGATGGCCACGTTGACGGGAGCGCCGTCCATGGTCTCCCAGCCGGTGACACCCGTAGCATCTTTGACCACGATGACGGCGGCCTCATCCACGGCGGCGGACTTGGCGTGCGGGATCGCGAAGCCGTCCATCATGCCCGTGGAACCCTCGGACTCGCGCTTGAGGAAGGCGGCCATGAGGTCGTCGGCGTCGGTGGCGATGCCGGCGCGCACGGCCTCGTTGGAGATGAAGGAGAGCGCCTCGTCGCGGGCGCCGAAGTCCTGGCCCACGTGCACGTTGGCGGCCTTGACGAAGCCCTCGGCCGGCTCGGCGGGAGCCTCGGCCGGCTCGATCGCGGCCTGCACGGGAGCGGCCTCGACGGCCGGGGCGGGCGCGTCGGCCTTGGCGGCGCGGTCGTGCTCGAACTTCTTGAAGGCCACGAACAGGATGCCGCCCACCACGGCGCCGATCAGGATGGAGACGACCCACATGAGGCCGCCGTCCACCACGGGCAGCACGAGGAAGCCGCCGTGGGGCGCCGGGTCGTGCACGCCGAAGAAGATCGTGAGGATCGAGGCGATCGAGGAGGAGAGCATCATGATCGGCATGACCGGCCAGATGTTCTTGGTCATGAACGGGATGGCGCCCTCGGTGATGTGGGTGCAGCCCAGGATGAAGTTGACGATGCCGGCGTCGTGGTCCTCCTGGCTGAAGTACTTCTTGCCCACCACCACGGCGAAGGTGGTGACGAGCGGCGGCACGATGCACGCGGCGGAGACGGCCGCCATGAAGTTGGTGCCGAAGTTGTAGGTCGCGGTACCAACGCCCGCCTCGAGCGCGGTGCCGAGCAGGAAGGTGCCGGTGGCGTAGGCGGCCTTGTTGACCGGGCCGCCCATGTCGAAGGCGCACATGCAGCCGATGGCGAGGCCCAGAACCACGGGACCGGAGTCGGCCAGGCCCTGCAGGAAGTCCATCATGGCCTGGTTGATGGAGGCCATGGGGCCGGAGATCCCGAGCATGGCCAGCCCCACGATGGCGGTGGAGCACAGCGGGTACAGGAAGATCGCCTTGAGGCCGTTCAGGCTCGCGGGGATCTTGGAGAAGGCGCGCTCGAGCAGCAGCACGACCTCGCCGGCCATAAAGCCGCCCACGATGCCGCCGAGGAAGCCGAAGCCCACGCCGGTGCCGCCGGCGTCGATTAGGCCGGTCTCGGCGGAGACGGGCAGGCCCTGGATGGCGATCATGCCGGCCACGAAGCCGGGCACGAGCGCCGGGCGCTTGCCGATGGACTCGGCGATGTAGGCGGCCAGCACGGGCACCATGAGGTTCATGGCGATGCCGCCCACGATCTTGAGCATGGCGGCCACGGAGTTGTAGTCGCTCGCCGTGGAGTCGTAGCTCGTGATGCCCCACAGGAAGCTGATGGCGGTCAGCACGCCGCCGGCCACCACGAACACCAGCATATGGCTCACGCCGTTCATGAGGTGCTTGTAGAGCCGGTGTCCCAGGGTCTCCTTGTCCTCGCGCTCCTCGGCGATACCCTCCTGGGCGGCCGCCGCGGCGGACTCGTCGCCCTGGGCGGCCAGCGCGCGGTCGATCAGCGCGCCCGCGGCCTCCACGGACAGCGCCTTGGACACGCCCACGGAAACCATCGGCTTGCCGGCGAAGCGCTCGGCCTGGACGTCCTTGTCGGCCGCCACGACCACGGCGCGGGCGCCGGCGATCTCGGACCTCGTCAACTCGTTCTCGACACCTACCTGGCCGTGGGTCTCCACCTTGATGGTGAGGCCCCGCTCGGCCGCGGCCTTCTCCAGCGCCTCCTTCGCCATGAAGGTGTGGGCGATGCCCGTCGGGCAGCCGGTCGCCGCGATGATATCGAACGTGTTGGCCATGTGTCCCCCCTTTCATGTCGCCTGATTGCGAACGTATGAGTCGGGCCGAAAGGCCCTCTTGCGCGCATAGGATACCATGCAGGGAGCGGCTCGGTGAAGCTCGGGGGCACCCGCCCGTTATCGCGGGGCGCCCCGGCGCGCCGTATAGGCTATAATGGGCGCTCGCCGCGCTCGCGGCCCCGCGCCATTAGCTCAGTTGGATAGAGCAGGGGACTTCTAATCCCAAGGTCGCTGGTTCGAATCCGGCATGGCGCACCATATATACGACGAAGGGCCCCGCGGGGCCCTTTCCCATGCCGCGCGACGCCGCGGCCAGGCGGCGGGCGGCACCCCGCCTAGCCCTCCAGCCACCGCTTGCGCGAGCAGAAGTTCCAGACCATCACCACCGCCGTGGCGAAGACCTTCACCAGGCGGTAGTCGATGCCGAGCGCCGTGGAGCCCGCCCACATGCACAGCTCGTTGATGGCGAGGCCCACGGCGGAGAGCGCCACGAACAGGGCGAACTCGCGCCCGCGCGAGATGTCTCCTCGCCGTTCGAACACGAAGCTCATGGAGAGCAGGTAGTTCACCACCAGCGACACCACGAAGGAGATGCCCGCCGCGAGCACCGCGTCGAGCCCCGCGAGCTCGGCGAGGGCCACCATGAGGCCGTAGTCCACGAGAAACGCGACGACGCCCACCACGCCGAACTTGCCGAGTTGGCCGACCAGCTTGCCCATACCTATCGAACCTCCTCGCGCATCACGCGGTACACCTCGAGCTCCCAGGCCTTGCGCTCCGTCTTGGCCACGTTGTCCAAGATGAGCCCCGTGGCGAACGCCAGGCCGCACAAAAAGACGAAGGACGCCGCGAGCACCGCCGTGGGCAGGCGCGGCACGAGCCCCGTGGCGAGGAACTCCGCCACCACCGGCAGGCCGAGCGCCAGGCCCGTGGCGCCCAGCAGCAGGGCCAGCAGGCTGAAGAACTTGAGCGGGCGGTAGTTCTTGAATAGGCCGGCGATGGCCATGATGACCTTGGCGCCGTCCCCCACCGTGTCGAGCTTGGAGAACGAGCCGGCGGGGCGGTCGCGGTACTCGATGGGCACGTCGGCGATGCGCCAGCGGCGGTCGACGGCGTGGATGGAGAGCTCCGTCTCGATCTGGAAGCCCTCGGAGAGCACCGGGAAGGTCTTGACGAAGGGGCGGCCCATGGCGCGGTAGCCGGTCATGACGTCGTCGAAGGAGTAGCCGTAGATCCAGCGGATCATGGCGCGCACCAGGTCGTTGCCGAACCCGTGGAAGGCGCGCTTGTTCTCCTCGGCGTAGGAGCCGTTGGAGAGGCGGTCGCCCACCACCATGTCGGCCTCGCCGGCAAGGACGGGCGCGCAGAGCGCCGCGGCGGCCTCGGCCGGGTAGGTGTCGTCGCCGTCGACCATGAGGTAGCAGGCGGCGTCGATGTCGCGGAACGCCTGGCGCACCACGTTGCCCTTGCCCTGCCGCGGCTCGTGGCGCACGATGGCGCCGGCCGCCCGGGCGGCGTCGGCAGTGCCGTCGGTCGAGTTGTTGTCGTACACGTATATGGCGGCCCCGGGCAGGGCCGCGCGGAAGTCGGCCACGACCTTGCCGATGGTCACGGCCTCGTTGAAGCACGGGATGACGACGGCCACGCCCGCGCCGGCGATCTTCGGGTCCAAGGAGGGCACCTCCCGAAAGGTCTCAAATGGGATGCCTGGCGGCGATTTCAGCGCGTAACTCTAGCACACGCCGAACCCGCGAGGCCGCACCGGGGCCGCGCGCCACGATTCGCACGGATTCGCGCCGCGGCCCGCGCCCGCGCCGCGTGCCGTGCCGTTCGCCTAACGGTAACCCCCTCTCCACACCAAACGCGCACGGCGGACGCATACTAGGGGGACCCAGAACCCCGCCGCCGCGGCCGCGCCGCGGCAGGAAGGCCCGCCATGGTTTCCACGCCCCTGCCCGAGCAGGCCCTCAAGTACCTCACCCTCCTCGCCCAGCGCTACACCTGCCGCCAGGCGGTCTTCACCGAGATCATCAACTTGCAGGCGATCCTCAACCTTCCCAAGGGCACCGAGCACTTCATGAGCGACGTGCACGGCGAGTACGAGGCCTTCATGCACATCCTCAACAACTGCTCGGGCGTGGTGCGCGAGCACGTGGACCTGATCTTCGGCGAGGAGGCGGCAGGCGAGCAGGCCCCCGGCGACGGCGCGGCGAGCGCCGTCGCGCCCGAGGACGGCTACCTCACCGGGCTCGAGCGCGCGGAGCTCTGCACGCTCATCTACTACCCGCATGAGAAGATCAGCCTCCAGCGCGAGGCCCGCGCCGACTCCCCCACCTGGTACCGCACCGTGCTCGGCCGGCTCATCACCGTGGCGCGCAAGCTCTCGAGCCGCTACACCCGCTCCAAGGTGCGCAAGGCCATCCCGCACGACTACGCCTACATCATCGACGAGCTACTGCACACGCACCCCGACGAGAACAACTACCGCGTGCGCTACCACGAGCGCATCATCGAGAGCATCCTGGAGACGGACGCCACCGAGGACTTCATCTGCTCGCTCGCCGAGCTCATCAAGCGCCTGGCCGTGGACCATATCCACCTGGTGGGCGACATCTACGACCGCGGCGGCGGCGCCTCCAAGATCATGGATCGCCTCTTGGCCTGCGAGCACCAGCGGCTCGACATCCAGTGGGGCAACCACGACCTGCTGTGGATGGGCGCCGCGGCCGGCCAGCCCGCGTGCATCATCACCGTGCTGCGCAACAACCTGCGCTACGGCAACTACGAGATCCTGGAGAACGACTACGGCATATCACTGCGCGAGCTGATGGGCTTCGCCGAGCGCACCTACCGGGCGGGCGAGCGCATGAGCCCGCTCATCAAGGCCATCAACGTGCTGCTCTTCAAGCTCGAGGGGCAGATCATCGCCCGCCACCCCGAGTGGGACATGGCCGGGCGCCTGCTGCTCTCGCGCATGGACCTCGCCGCGGGCACCGTGGAGCTGGAGGACGGCTCGACCTGGCCGCTCGCCACGCGCGACTTCCCCACCGTTGACACCGAGCCCGGCGGCGACGCCTTCGCCCTCACGGCCGAGGAGCGCCGGATCGTGGACAAGCTCGTGGCGGAGTTCCGCGACAGCGACCACCTGCGCCGCCACGTGGACTTCCTCTACCGCCACGGCTCGATGTACCTGGCCGCCAACGGCAACCTGCTGTTCCACGGCTGCGTGCCCATGAACGAGGACGGCACCTTCTCGGCCATGCGCTGCGGGGACAAGTGGCTCTCGGGCCGCGAGTACCTCGACTTCTGCGATGGCGTGGCGCGTCGGGCCTGGCGCGAGCGCGACGAGGACTCCCTCGACTGGATGTGGTACCTGTGGATCGGCCACAAGTCGCCCGCGAGCGGCCGCCTGGTCAAGACCTTCGAGCGCAGCTACATCGAGGACGAGTCGACCTGGCGCGAGCCCATGGACCCCTACTTCACCCTCACGCGCGAGGCGGGCCCCTGCGAGGCCGTGCTGCGGGAGTTCGGCCTGCACGCGGCGGGCGGCCACATCGTGAACGGTCACACGCCGGTCAAGGCCATCTCGGGCGAGCAACCCATCCGTGCCGAGGGCAAGTTGCTGGTGATCGACGGCGGCTTCTGCCGCGCCTACCACCCCAAGACGGGCATCGCCGGCTACACGCTCATCTACAGCTCGCGCGGCATGCGCCTGAAGGCCCACGAGGCATTCGAGAGCGTGGAGGAGGCGCTCACGCGCAACCAGGACATCCAGAGCGAGACCAACTTCTTCGCGCCGGTGGAGCGCCGCCTCATGGTGGGCGACACCGACACGGGCGAGCGCATCCGCGCCCAGATCGGCGATTTGCGCCAGCTGCTGGCCGCCTACCGCGACGGCGTGATCGAGGAGAGGCGCGGGGTGTAGGCGGGCCGCGCGGGGGATGCGGGTCCGCGCGGTCTCGGGCCCGGCCCTCGCCCATCCCCTCTCCGATCCACACCCCGGCGCCCGCGGGCCGCGCTTGCGGAAATGCCGTGTCGATGCGCCCGGTCGCTCCCATCCGCGCGCCCGGGCGCGTATAGTACCCTCTGCCCAAGCTATCCGAAACCGAGGGGAGGCACCGTGCAGAGGCTGCTGCAGCACAAGCAATTCGGCAAGTTCGCCCTGGTGGGCTTCGCATCGCTCGCCGTGGAATACGCGGCGCTGATCCTTTTCGTCGAGGTCCTCGGCATGGACTACCTCATGGGCACCACGCTCGCCTTCGCGCTGAGCATCGTGGTGAACTACGTCCTCTCCCTGCGCTACGTATTCGACCACCGCGAGGGCATGAGCCGCAAGCGCGAGTTCACGATCTTCGCCGTGCTCTCCGCCGTGGGCCTGGGCCTGAACGACCTCTACATGTTCGTGGGCGTGGGCCTGCTGAACATCGGCTACCAGGCCATGAAGCTCATCTCCACGTTCTTCGTCACCTGGTACAACTACTTCAGCCGCAAGCGCTTCCTCACCGCTCGCTAGGGCGCGCCCCCATCCACGCTAACGGACAGCCCCCGGGCCTCTCGGCTCCGGGGGCTGTTTTTTCGGCCGTGTTCGCGGGACGGGTGGCTACGCCGTGATGCCCAGCAGGTCAGGGATCTGGTCGATGATCAGGTCGGCGGCGTCCTGGGTGTAGCCGAAGCGCTCCTCGCGCTTGGCGATGACCGTGAGGCCGGCCGCCTTGCCCGCGGTGATGCCGGGGATGGAGTCCTCCACGCAGCAGCACTCCCGCGCGGGCAGCCCCAGCAGCCCCACCGTGTGCAGGTAGATCTCGGGGTCGGGCTTGCTCTCGCGGAACTGCTCGCCCGAGACGATCACCTCGAAGGCCCCGGCAAGGCCGCACTCGGCGAGCGCCCGCTCGATGTTCTCGAGCGGCGAGGAGGACGCCAGCGCCACGCGCACCCCGCGGGCCCGCAGCTCGGCGACGGTCTCGGGCACGCCGGGGTTCAGCACGCTCGCGAAGTCGATGCGGCGCCCCTCGGCCCACGCGCCGTAGGCGGCCTCGGCCTCGTCCTCGGTATAGGCGCGCCCGGCGCGGCCGAACCACGTCACCAGGTTGCGGCGAAACTGCTGGTGCGAGGCGCCCGCCTGCGAGAACACGTCCTCGCGCGTGAGGCCCATCCCGAACTCGCGGGACAGGTCCAAGATCTCCATGGCGTAGAAGTACTCGCTGTCCACGAGCACTCCGTCCATGTCGAAGATCACGGCGGAAAACGGGAAGTGTGGCGCGTCGCTCATGCGGGCGTCCTTTCTGGGAGCGGGAATACAAGGGGCCGGCACGGGGCGCTGGCGGGAAAAGCGCCGGCCCACGGCTGCGGACCGGCGCTTGGAGGACTGAAACGCGCGCCTAGCGGCGGTTCTCGCGGTAGAAGGCGATGAGCGCGCGGGTGCTGGCGTCCTGCTCGGCGAGCGCGGCATCGTCGTGGAAGGCCGGGGTGATCTGCTTGGCGAGCTGCTTGCCGAGCTCCACGCCCCACTGGTCGTAGGAGTCGATGCCCCACACGGTGCCCTCGACGAACGTGATGTGCTCGTAGAGCGCGATAAGCGCACCGAGCGCGTGCGGGGTCAGGTCAACGCCGAAGATGGAGGTCGAGGGGCGGTTGCCCTCGAACACGCGGGCCGGGACCATCCACTCGGCCGTGCCCTCGGCGCGCACCTCGTCGGCCGTCTTGCCGAAGGCGAGCGCCTTGGTCTGGGCCAGGAAGTTGCCCAGGAAAAGCTCGTGCACGTCCTGGTCGCCGTCGAGCACCGGGTTGGGGGTGTTCACGAAGGCGATGAAGTCGGACGGGATGAGCTGCGTGCCCTGGTGGATCAGCTGATAGAAGGCGTGCTGGCCGTTGGTGCCGGCCTCGCCCCAGAAGATCTCGCCCGTGGGGCAGGTGACGGGCGTGCCGTCCCAGCGCACGTGCTTGCCGTTGGACTCCATGGTGAGCTGCTGCAGGTAGGCCGGGAAGCGGTGCAGGTACTGGTTGTAGGGCAGCACGGCGTGGCTCTTGCAGCCCAGGAAGTTCACGTACCAGACGTTCATGAGGCCCATGAGCGCCACGACGTTCTGATCGAGCGGGGTGTTGGCGAAGTACTCGTCCACCTCGTGGAAGCCCTCGAGGAAAGCCTGGAAGCGCTCGGGGCCGAGCGCAAGGATCAGCGACAGGCCCACGGCGGAGTCGACGGAGTAGCGGCCTCCGACCCAGCTCCAGAAGCCGAAGGCGTTCTCGGGGTCGATGCCGAAGTCGGCCACCAGATCGAGCGCGGTGGAGACGGCCACGAAGTGCTTGGCCACCGCGGCGGCCTGGGACTCGGGCGTGCCGTCGATGGCGCCGCGGTCGGCCAGGGCCTTGAGCAGCCAGGTCTTGGCCTCGCGGGCGTTGGTGATGGTCTCCAGGGTGGTGAAGGTCTTGGAGACGATGATCACGAGCGTGGTCTCGGGGTCGAGGTCGGCCACCTTCTCGGCCATGTCGTTGGGGTCGATGTTGGAGACGAAGGTGCAGTCGATGCCGGCGTCGGCGTAGGGCTTGAGCGCCTCGTAGGCCATGACCGGGCCGAGGTCGGAGCCGCCGATGCCGATGGAGAGCACGTGCTCGATGCGCTTGCCGGAAACGCCCGTCCACGCACCGCCGCGCACCTTCTCGGCGAAGGCGTACATGCGCTCGAGGACCTCGTGGACGTCGGCCACGGTGTCCTGGCCGTCCACGATGAACTTGCCCGCGTCCGTTGCCGGGCGGCGCAGCGCGGTGTGCAGCACGGCGCGGTCCTCGGTGGTGTTGATGTGCTCGCCGGCGAGCATGGCGTCGCGGCGGGCCTCCACGTCCGTGGCGCGGGCGAGGTCAACCAAAAGTTCCATGGTCTTATCGGTCACCAGGTTCTTCGACAGGTCGAAGTGCAGGTCGCCGAGGTCGTAGCTCAGCTTCTCCACGCGCTGGGGGTCGGCGGCGAACCAGGACTTGAGGTCGATGCCCTCGGCCTTGAGCTGGTCCAGGTGCTCGGAGAGTGCGGCCCACTCGGGGGTCTTGGTCACATCGACGGGTGCGGGAACGCTAGACATGCGGATGTTCCTCCTTGGACGTATCCGCGCGGGCACGGCGCCCGCGCATATCCGCACCATTGTACCGCGGGCGCGGCGGGCCGCCGCGAGATGAGTCGATGGGACGGGGCTTTTTCGGGGGTCGGGGAGGTGGGTGCCGGAGGGGCGGGGCTCGGCGCGTCCCGATGTGCCCAGCAGTTCGTCAACTCGCGGGCAACGACGGCGAAACCTCACCCGATGAGTAAAACGATACGGTTGGGATCCTCATCCGGACGGATTTCCCACCCCAAGCCGGCCGGGCCGCTAGGCGGCCAGGTCCCCACGCGCAACCCCATCGGCATCAACCGCGGCCATCACGACCGAGAGCTCGAGCTCGCCGCGCCCCGGCAGCACGAGCAGCATCCCGTCGAAGGTGGCGCTGGCCACCAGCGCCATCGCCTCGCGCAGGCCCACGGCACCGAGGCCCTCCGCCTCGACAACCGCCTCGGCGGCACGACCGTTCGCGTGGCAGAGCACGCAAGCCCGGTGAGCCAGCACTCGGTAGGCCGCGTCCGAGGCGAGCGCTCCCCTATCCAGGTGCAGGCGGACCGCATCGCCCGCGCCGCCGCGGCGTAGCAGCGCGTCGGCCAGCGCCGCCAGCGCGGCGTCTCCCATCCAGGGGGCAAGCTCCATCGCACCCTCGGCGCTCGCCGCCATCTTCACCGTACCGAATGTCCGCTTCGCGCCCATGAGCCACTCCTTTCCGTTTGCGGAGGGGTCCATCGCCCTCCGCCTTCTCACGGCACCTACGATACGCGGCGGCGCGCCCACCTCGCCCTATCCCGCGCTATAATGTCCGTATCTGCCGTACATTAAGTACTTTTGACCGTACAAACGCCGGACGGGAGGGACCATGGACGCACTCGACCTCATCTCGCGCGAGCCGCTCGACCACGCGTCGGCGATCCCGCTCTACAAGCAGCTCAAGCACCGGATCTTGCAGCTCGTGGCCACGGGCGCGTTCGATGCCTCCGAGCCGCTGCCCGCCGAGGAGGCGCTCCGGCAGGCCTTCGGGCTCTCGCGCGCCACGGTCCGGCGCTGCTTCAAGGACCTGGTTGACGAGGGCTACGTCACGCGGCGGGCGGGCGTGGGCACGTTCCTGGCCGAGGGAGGCGCGGCGAGCGGCATGGACACGCTCTACACGCGCGTGAGCACCTCGAGCTCGATCGAGCGCTCGGGCGCGGAAGCGGGTTCGCGGCTGCTGCGCGTGCGCAAGGTCGAGGCGGAGGGAGGCGTGGCCAGGCGACTCCGGGTACGGAGGGGCACCAAGGTCTGGGAGGTCAACCGCTTGCGCCTGGCCAACGCGGAGCCCATCCTCCACGAGGTTGCCTACGTCCCCGTGCGCCGCTGCCCGCACCTGGGCGAGCGGGACTTCGACCGGTCGCTCTACGAGTACATCGCCGAGGAGAGCGGCTCCATGCCGGCCGTCACCGACGAGGTGGTGGAGGCGGTGGCGCTCGACAAGCGCGAGGCCAGGCTGCTCGGCCTCGCCCCCGGCACGCCGGCGATGCGCATCGTCGCGACCTCCTACGACGCCGCCGACGAGCCCTTCGAGACCTCGGTGGGCCTGGCGCGCGCCGACCGTTTGCGCCTAACCGTCCGCTACGGGGCCGAGGGCGCCCGCATGCGCAAGGACATCGGGTAGGTCGGGCGCGTGCGCGCCGGCCGGGATGAATAACGACGGGACGCCCGAAAGCACCCCGCCGCCAGAAACAAAGGCCCCGTGTTAGCGCCCGGGCCCCTGCGCCACGGCCATGGCGAGGGCCAGGTCGCCCTCGTTGGTGATCGAGACCAGGACCTCATCCACACCCGCCTCGGCGAGCACGGCGGCGAGCGGGCCCTCGCGCACCACCCGCGGCGCGCCCGCGTCATCCGCCAGGCACTCCACGCAGCGAAGGTCGAAGCCCTCGCGCGTGAGCGGGGCCACCGCTTTGAACACGGCCCCCTTCACCGCGAAGCGCCCGGCGAGGTACCGCGCCCCGCCGCGCCCGCGCCCGCGCGCCTCGGCGCGCTCGGCCTCGGTGAACGTCCGGCGCACGAAGGCGTCCAAGTCGGCCTCGGCCGGCGCAGCGCCGTCCGGCCCCACGGGCCAACAGCGGTCGAAGTCCGAGATCCTCGCCAGGTCAACGCCCACGCCGAGCACCATGACGCTTACGCCTCGCCCAAGATCTTCTTCATGTCGTCTTGCTCCACGACCTCCTCGAGCGTGAGCTCGACGCCATCAAAGCCGTAGCGCGCCACCGAGCAGTTGCCCGGCACGACCTGGTAATGGTCGAGCGCGTCCCCGCGCACGGCGGCGATGAGCTCGCGGCTCGCCGACCCATGGCTCACCATCAGCACGCTCTCGTGGCCGGGGCGCTCCATGAGGGCACGCACCGTGGAGCAGATGCGCTCGCGGAACTCGTCTTGGCTCTCGCCGCCGAAGCCCTTGAAGAACTCGCCCCAGGGCCACGGGGGCATGAGGTAGACGTGCTCGCCCTCGAACGTCCCGAAGCCCCACTCCTTGAGCCCCGCCACGCGCTCGAACGGCATGTCGGTGATGCCCTCGAGCGTCTGGTGCGTGCGGGCGAGCGTGCTCGCGTAGGCGTGGTCGAAGGAGATGCCCTCGTGCGCGAAGTACCTCCCCACGCGCGCGGCCTGCTCCTCGCCCTCGGGCGTGAGCGGCGAGTCCACCCAGCCCTGGATGATCTCGCGCTCGTTGAACAAGGTGCGCCCGTGACGGACGAAGTACAGGGTTGCCATGGATCCTCCCGCGCTCTCGGTTACCTTCCGTGGGGATTCTAGCATCGCGGGGAGGGCGGCACGCGGCCGCATTTGTACGGAAATGGAGGTACAGGGAGGGATGCCCCGAGCGGTTCCCGACATGGAAAAGGGCGCCGCGCCCAAAGCGCGACGCCCCTCGCCAGGCCCGCTACAGCCCGATCGCGGCGAGCACCAGGCCCCAGAACACGCCCACGACCCAGAGCAGCCCCAGGATGACCACGTTCTCCCGCGCGCTCTCGTTGGCGCGGAACAGCACCAAGAAGCCCACGCCCACGCTCACGAGCGAGCCGGCGATCATGGGACCGAAGCCCAGCACACCGTCCAGGTAGAGCTGGGTGATGACCACGCTCGCCGCGCAGTTGGGGATGAGGCCCACGAGCGCCGCGCCGAAGGTCGCCAGCAGCGCGTTGGACGAGAGGAACGCCGCGAGGGCCGCCTCGCCCACCGTCTCGAGCACCGCCACGAGCACCAACGTCACCAGGAAGATGAAGCCCGTCACCTGCACGGTGTGGCTCACGGCGCTGCCCAGGGCGAAGCGCGCCACGGCCCGTTTGTCGCTCGGGTCGACATCCTCGCAGCCGCAACCGCAGGCCGAGGTGTAGGCCGGCGGCTCGTCGTAGCTCGTGACCTCGAACTCGCCGCACGGGTAGCCCGAGGGGCCCAGGCGGCGCAGGGCGCAGACCTCGGAGACGGCGGTCCAGGCGGGGTCGTCCTCGTCGTCAGCCTCGGCCTCATCCGCGCCGGCATCGCCGCGCAGCTCGTCGTCGCCGGCGACGACCGGGCCCAGCACGCTGCGGCGCAGGGCCCGATGCAGCCGGGCGTTGCGGCGCACCGCCGAGAGCCCCAGGTCAAGGGCCACGCCCGTGATGCCCGCGAGCAGCGCCTTCACGCCCAGGATCCGCGCGAGCTCCAGCGCGTCCACGTGCTCGGCCACGAGTAGCGGCAGGAGCTCGTCAGACGTGGAGAGGAACACCGCCACGAGCGTGCCGAGCGTGACCACGCGGCTCGCATAGAGCGTGGCGCCCATGGCGGAGAAGCCGCACTGCGGCACGATGCCCGCGAGGGCGCCCACCACGGGGCCCGCCGCACCGGCGCGCTGCACGGCGCGGTTGATGCGCTCGCTCGCGGCAACCTCGAGCACGCCGAGCACCAGGTAGGTCGCGAACAGGAACGGCACCAGGGATAGCGTGTCCCAGGCGGCGTCGAGCAGGATGTCCAGTACGAGTTCCATATGGGAGGCCCCTCTTTCGGGCGGATAGAGCGTCAAACGGGCAGGTATGTACCCATCGGCGGCGCGGCGGATACACGGCGCCGGGCAAAGCATTGTAGCGATACGCGGGCGGACGCCGAGTTTCCCACAGGAAACATCTATAAATAGCGGGTCGGGACAGGCGTCTCGCGGGACGTCACGCCCTGGGCGCCGCGCCCCGGCGCCCCTGCGCCCTGCGCGCCGCGCTCCGGCACCCCTGCGTCCCCCGCCGCGCCCCGGTGCCCCGGGCCCCTGCACCCCGGGCCCCTACCCCCACGCCGCGGTGGATTCTCTCCCCTTTCCGTCCCGAGAGGGCACGCCCCTGCCGCCGAGTCGGCTACCCTAGTCGGCGCCGCCGCGCGAAACGCCAGCGAATCGCGCCGGCGGACGTGCGCGCCCCCTCACGAAAGGACAACGTATGAACGTCAACCAGGCGCTCGATTACGCCAACGCCTTCTACATCCCCGAGTTCATCTTCGCCGGCGGCTACGAGTCCGTCGAGTCCGAGCGCCAAAAGGGCGAGGAGGCCCTCAAGACCCTGCTCGACGAATGGCGCAACAACAAGGAGTCCAACCTGGACTTCGGCATCGTCCGCGAGCTCGCCGACCGCAACCGCGGCCTCTGCGACCACATCGGCGAGCCCCGCCTGCGCAACGTCCCCAGCTCCACCCTCAAGCGCGGCATGAGCGACGAGGACCTCTGCGCCGGCATCGGCGCCATGCAGGGCCGCTCCGCCGCGGCCGTGGCGCGCGAGGTCCGCGGCGACCGCGACGCCTACGCCGTGGCCTACGTGCGCAAGCCCATCAAGGGCACGGTGCTGGGCATCGACATCGAGACCACCGGCACCGCCCCGGAGCGCGGCTACATCATCAACGTGGGCTGGGAGACCATGGAGCTCGCGAGCGACTCGGCGCCCCAAGGCGGCGAGGCCGTGTTCTTCGGCCTGCCCGAGGTCCCCTACCGGGAGACAGGCGTGCCGCTGGAGCACATCCACCACATCAACTGGGGCATGGTCGAAGGCAAGGTGCCGTTCCGCGAGGACAAGGAGCTGCAGGCGCGTCTGCTCAAGCTCATGAAGAAGCACCCGGTCATGGCGCACAACGCCGCCTTCGAGGACTCCTGGTTCACCATCCACCTAGACGGCTACGCCGAGGCGCGCCGCGCCGGCAAGATCGTAATCATCGATTCGCGCGACATCTGCCGCAAGCTCGACGGCGAGGTCAACACCCTGCCGCGCGAGAGCGCGCCGGCCGCGCTCGAGAACTGGGCGCGTCGCCGCGGGACCCTGGCCGCAGACGAGACCGAGCTGCACCTGGGCCTGGACGACACCGACCTCATGCTCCGCACCGTCCAGGCCGAGATGGACCGCAAGGGCATGTTCGCCCGATGAGCGACCGGGCATTCCACGCAGCGCCGGATGCCGGGCGCGCGCTCGACCTTCGGCACCATGACGGAGCTGCTGAGCTCGCTGAGGCTGCCGTGAGAGCCTGGTGCCGGCGCCGGCGGCGCGCATCGCCGGCGAGGCGCTCCCCGCGCACGTCCGCGCGCTCGACGCCGGGGGCATCACGCGCGGAGCTCATCGACGCCACGCCCATCGGCATCAACGTGCGCTCCACGGTGGCGACCTACACCGGTATCCACGCCGGACTGCGCTATATGGCCATGGCTGTATGACCCGCCAAGCGCCATGCAGCCGATATCCGTTACGACGAGTTCCACGCCCTGTCTCGCTCGCAGCACTCGCCCCGCCGCGCCGCCTTCGTAGGCGTTTTTTAAAGTAGTGAAGTTCCCATGGGGCTCCTCATCGTCCCTCCCACCAAAACCGCAGGTCACGCCCGCGCTCATTCTTCAAGTTCTGAACTAACGCTTCAGTACTTGAAGATTGATTCCAAAATCGCTTCACTACTTTGGAAAACGCCTACCAACTCACACCGCCGATGACCTACAGGTACCGCCTGAGGACGAAACGCCTCAAGTCCTCCTGGACGTTCGCGAAGCTGTGGGGAAACTTGCTCGGGGCGAGGCGAATCGCACGGCACACGCCGTTCAAGAACCGCCTGAACGCCCTCGCGTCGAAAAACGCCCAGCGCCTTATGACGATCACGTCGATACCCATGGCGCGTAAGGCGTTCACGCGCTCGTCATCGGATACGGAACGCCGCTCCTCATCGTGGAAGAATCCGTGGTATTCGATATCCAGTCGCCACCTGGGAATATAGGCGTCGCAATAGAAACACCGGCAGGCGGTGAGATGCTCCGCGCGCTGCGACACCTCGACGCGGTAGTCCATCTCTAGCCTCCGGATACCGAGCCCGCCCTCCCGCTTGGGCATCACGAGCATCATCGCCATCGCCGTCTCCATGGGCGACCGCGCGCCGTCGCGCACATAGCGCAATGCGCGGCGGGCGAGGACGAGCCCGTGGCGTTTGTCGATGGAATCGAAGAACTTCCCGAGCTCGGCGACGGTCGTAAGCGGGGCGCGCTCCTCGTAGTCGCCGTCCTCATCGAGCGGCAGCGAATACCCGCCGCAGATCTCGTAGAAATACTCGACGAGCTCCCGAAACTCCATGTCGCGCGCGGCATGGAGGGCGGTCAGGCGGATGTCGGTGACCAGGATGCCCTCCCCGAGGTCCATCATCGACCGTGCGGGCAAGGAGCCCTCGTAAACATGGAAGCGGGCGCCGAGCGCCTGGTTCCGCTCCTGGGGACGCCCGACCAGCACGTCCAGCATCTCGAGCATGATCCCGGGAACACCGTACCGGGCGAGCTTGCGCCGCGCATCCTGAACCGCCACCTGGTCGAGAGCGCTGGAAGGCACGGGCCTGTCGTGCAGTGGGAGCCGCTTGGGCGCGTCGGGGCGGAGAGGAGCGCGATAATAAAGTCGCGCGGTGCTATGTGACAGGATGATGCTCATGGCCCCATGATTGACCAAGCAAGGAAGACCCGTCTCGACAATGAGGAAAAGTCGATCGCGCTCTGACAAATCGCCATGCCGAAATCGCTCCGCGCGGCAGAACCTGGCCAGACTCGTCGTAAACCGAGCGCAGTTGCGGCACAGCGGGTTGTGGAGAGGACCGCGGCCAGGCGGGGGATCGTCGCGGGGCACGCGGCGATCCGAGACGGCCGAGCGACTCCGTAGGCGTTTTTCAAAGTAATGAAGCGATTTACGAATCGTTCTTCAAGTAGTGAAGTCCCAAAACACTACTTGAAGAAACGCCTAAACGCTGACCAGGCATTTTGAGAACCGCCCACCCGAGGCACGCTTAAATCACTTCACTACTTGAGAAAACGCCTACAAACCGCCCCGACCGCAAGCCGAGAGGCAATGCCGCCGCGAAACCATTAGCCCGCCGATGCGGAAGCGAAACCGCCCCGGCTGCAAGCCGAGAACCGGTACCGCAACGAAAACCCGCCAGTCTGCGGGCAAGGAGGCTCACCGCCCCTCACCCCCGCGCCCTCCGATTGCGCGCCCAACGCACCACGGTGAGCGACAAACCCGCCACGGCAACCACGGCGAGCACGTGGAACACGAAGGAGAACCCGGCCATGAAGATCTCGGGCCGCCCCGCCACGAAGCGCGTCACCGTCTCCCCCGCCACGGCGCTCATCCGCCCATACAGCAGCGCCGAGCAGCCCGAGATCCCCAGCGCCATGCCAGCGTAGCGCGCCAGGCTGCTCACGCTCCCGGCAAAGCCGAGCGCCTCGATCGGCGCCGAGGCCATGAACAGGGCGTTGTTGGGCGACTGGAAGATCGACGTCCCCGCCGACATGCACGCCACGAACGCCACGATCATCCACACCGGCGCGTCCAGCCCGAGCGCACTCACCAGCAGCATGCCGCACGCATACACCGTGAGCCCGACCATGGTGGGGACCTCGCAGCCGGTCCGGTCGGACACCGTGCCCGAGATGGGCCCGATCACGGCGTTGGTCACCGGCAGCGCCAGGAACAGCAGGCCGGAGACGTCGGCCGAGAAACCGTGCGCGTCCTGGAAGTAGAACGGCAGGATGAACTCCGAGGCACCGATGCCCATGAACACGATGAACATCGTGGCGAAGTTCAACGTGAACGCGGGGTTGCCGAAGCACAGCTTGGCGGATGCGAGCAGGGAGCCGCCGCAACGGCGGCCGTCGCGCTCCGGGCGCACGTGCGGCAGGGTTCGCAGCCCCACGAAGAAGCTCGCCAGGCCCACGGGCACGTTGATGAGGAAGATCCATTCCCACGGGCAGTTGCTCACGATGATGCCGCCCAGCACGGGCCCGGCCATCATGCCCAACGCCACGAAGGTCGAGAGCAGGCCCATCGCGCGGCCGCGCTCGTGCATCGGGAACGCCTCGGTGATGATGCCCATGTTGTTGGCCATGGCGAGCGCGCAGCCCACACCCTGCACCGCGCGCGAGGCCACGAGCATCGGCAGCGTGGCGGAGACGCCGCACAGCAGCGAGCCCGCCGTGAAACCCAGCACGCCCGCTTGGAACACGTAGACCTTGCCGCGCTTGTCGCCCAACCGGCCGAAGGGCAGCAGGGCCAGGCAGGTGGCGATGAGGTAGGACGAGGACACGAGCTGGATCTCGTCGCCCGCGGCGAGCTCCTTCTGCATCACGGGCAGCGCCACCGTCACGATGCTCGAGTCCAGGCAAACCATGAAGGTCATCACCAAGACGGTAAACAGGATCGCCCATTTGCCGTACGCGCGCTCAGCCATAGAACCCCTCTCCCCTCGACGCCCACGCAAAAAGGGGCGGAACCGTCTTGCCGACCGGTTCCACCCCTTGTGTCGTTGGATGCCACGAATCTTTTTGCCCGACCACTGTAGCACACCCGCCGCGTCGCGGCGCCCGTGAAAAGGGGCCGCCCGGGCTCAGTTACAGGACGGCCCCGAGGGAAGGGGCATCGATCCCGCTGCACGCGATCCCGCTGCACGCGATCCCGCGACCCCACGGCCCGCTGCCCGCGCGCAGGCCGGCGCGCTACATCTTGCGCACGCTCATGGCGCGCATCGCGTTCAGGATCGCGATCACGGCCACGCCCACGTCGCCGAACACGGCGAGCCACATGCTGGCGATGCCGAGGGCCGCCAACACCAGGATGAGCAGCTTCACGCCCAGGGCGAACACGATGTTCTGCCACACGATCCCCATGGTCTTTCGGGCCACGCGCATCGCCTTGGCGATGTTCGAGGGCTTGTCGTCCATGAGCACGATGTCGGCCGCCTCGATCGCGGCGTCGGAGCCCATGGCGCCCATGGCGATGCCCACGTCGGCGCGGGTGAGCACCGGGGCGTCGTTGATGCCGTCGCCCACGAAGGCGAGCTTGCCGTGCTCGGGCTCGCTGGCCAGCAGCTGTTCCACGCGCTCCACCTTGTCGGCCGGCAGCAGCTGGGCATGGTACACGTCGAGCCCCAGCTCGTGGGCCACGGAACGCGCCACCTCCACGCGGTCGCCGGTGAGCATGACGGTACGCTTGACGCCCGCGGCGTGCAAGCCGTCGATGGCCTCCTTGGCGTCCGGCTTCACGGTATCGGCGATGACGATATGGCCCAGGTAGCGGCCGTCGGAGGCCACGTGCAGGATGGTGCCCACCAGGTCGCAGTCGTCGGCGGACACGCCGTGCGCGGTCATGAGCTTGCCGTTGCCCACGAGCACCTGGTGCCCGTCGACGGTGGCGACCACGCCGTGGCCGGACTCCTCGTGTGCGTCGGCGATCGCGGACTCGTCCACGGCACCGGTGTAGGCGGTCTTCACGGACAGGGCGATGGGATGGTCGGAGTAGGCCTCGGCGTGCGCGGCCAGGCGCAGCATCTCGGCCTCGTCCACGCCCTCGGCGGCGTGCACGGCCACCACGGAGAAGGTTCCGCTGGTGAGCGTGCCCGTCTTGTCGAACACCACGGAGTCCACCTGCGCCAGGGTCTCCAGGTAGTTGGATCCCTTGATGAGGATACCGAGCTTGGAGGCGCCGCCGATGCCGCCGAAGAACGAGAGCGGCACCGAGATCACCAGGGCGCACGGGCAGGACACGACAAGGAACGTGAGGCCGCGCAAGATCCAGTCGCTCCAGGCGCCCAGACCGGCCAGCGGCGGGATCACGGCCAGGGCGAGCGCGGCGATACACACGGCCGGGGTGTACACGCGGGCGAAGCGCGTGATGAAGTTCTCGGTCTTGGCCTTCTTCTCGCTGGCGTTCTCCACCAGCTCGAGGATACGGCTCACGGTGGACTCGCCGAACGGCTTGGAGGTGCGCACGTGCAGCAGGCCCGTCATGTTGATGCAGCCGGAGATGACCTCGGCGCCGACCCCAACGTGGCGCGGCACGGACTCGCCGGTAAGCGCCGCGGTGTCGAGCTGGGAGGAGCCATCCACGATCACGCCGTCGATCGGCACGCGCTCGCCCGGCTTGACCACGATGACGTCGCCCACGGAGATCTCGTCGGGGTCCACCTGCACGAGCTCGCCGTCGCGCTCGATGTTGGCGCAATCCGGCGCGATGTCCATCATGGCGGCGATGGAGCCGCGGCTCTTGCCCACCGCGTAGGCCTGGAACAGCTCGCCCACCTGGTAGAAGAGCATCACGGCCGCACCCTCGGCCATATGCGGGTCGGCGTCGGGGAAGAAGATCATCCCGAAGGCGCCGAGCGTGGCCACGCACATGAGAAAGTTCTCGTCGAACACCTTGCCGCGCTTGATGTTGTTCACGGCCTTGCGCAGGACGTCGTTGCCCGCGACCCACCACGGGACCACGTAGAGCACGAGCTCCGCATAGAGGGCCGCGCCGCCGAAGGCGCTCGCGATCACGCTCAGCTCATCGAGGGCCATCACCACGAAGAAGATCGCGAGCGCGACGCCGACGCGGCGGGTCTTGTGCTGCAGGGACTCCTTCTTGCGACGCTTCCTCTTTTTCTTGGGATCGCTGGCCTGGACCATTTCGTTCCCCTTTCTCTGAATATATGAGCATCTATTCATATTTTATCGAGACAAATGCACGCCCCAAGGACGTGCCGATCGCGATCTCCCCTCTTACCCCGAACAAAGCCCGGGACAAAAGCCCGCAACAAGCACGGGCCCATAAACCCATGCAGGCGAGACCCGCCCGCTACCATGGCCCGCAGGCGGACACCCTAAGCGATTCCCCGCAGCGAACCGAGGAGTGAGCGTGGGTGTCCGCCTGCGGGCCTCCAGGGGGCTAGCGGACGATTTCGCAATCGGGCTCGACGTCCTCGGTGTAGGCCACGACACGCTCGAGCACCTCGTCGAACTCGGCGTCGTCGGCCTCGAGGGTGAGCTTTTGCTGCATGAAGTTCACGGACACGGACTTCACGCCTTCCAGCTTGGCGATGCCGTCCTGGAGCTCGCGGGCGCAGTTGGCGCAATCGATCTCGTCGAGCTTGAATGCCTTCTTCATGGCGGGATCCTTCCCTTCGGGCCGCGACGCGGCCGGTGTTAAAACGAGGTATACCTACTCGCAGATGTGGCTCATGCCCTGGTTGAGCATGGTGTACACGTGGTCGTCGGCCAGCGAGTAGAGGATGTTGCGGCCGTCGCGCCTGAACTTGACGAGGTGCGCCTGCTTGAGGGTGCGCAGCTGATGCGAGACGGCCGATTGCGAGGTGCCCGTGGCCTCGGCGATGTCGCCTACGGCGAGCTCGTCGGCCATGAGCGCGTAAAGGATCTTGATGCGCGTGGTGTCCGAGAACACGCGGAACAAATCCGCGAGGTCGTAGAGGAGCTCCTCGTTGGGCAGTCCGTCCGTGAGGCAGGTGCAGGCGTCTGCGTCGTGGTCATACTGGCAATCGGCGCACATCTTGAATCTCCTCTCATATGAACAGTCGCTCATATCCTTTGCTTGACCTCATTATATGAGCACTCACTCATATGTCTACGGAAATCTTGGGAAAGTTGGCGAACGGTCGGAGCGGGCTTGGGTTCGGGCTCTCAGTCCCTCTTGGCTCCCCCACCCCCACTCCCGCCGCCAGCAACGCCCTATATGTTGCCGGAGCGTGAATCGCCCGGGCCGGCGCATAGGGCGCGCGTTGTCGGGAATACGAAGGGGACGCGCGCGGCGCTGACAGGGCTCAGCACCGTCCCGTACCGCCCTGCCGCGCGAACCCGCAACCGACCGGAAGGACCGCCATGAGGGCCCTCACCAAGGCAATCGCCACCGTGCTCCTAGCCGCCGTCGTGGCGCTCGGAGCGCTCTCGCTCATCGCCAACTCCCCGCTCGCCGACACGCCCGTGGGCCAATGGGTCGCGGGCCTCACGAGCGGCGCGGGCAACGCGGGCGCCAACGCGCTTTTGGACGCGAGCGGCGTCAAGGGCAAGGTCGACGCCGCCCTGCGCGGCAACGCCGGCGCCATCGCGAGCGCCACGGGGCTCTCCGAGAGCCAGGTGAACGCCGCCATCGACCAGCTCGCCATCGAGTCCTGGGAGGTCGCGACGCTGCCCGCTGACGCCACGGCGAGCGGCTCGTTCTCCACCACCTACAACGGCACCGCGGCCACGGTCACCACCTACGACGACCCCGGTTACGCCACCGTCACCGTGGGCGGGCGGGACGTGACCCTGGCCGTGCCCCAGAGCGCGCAGGGTTACCTGGGCTACCTCGCGTACCTATAAGGGCGCCGGGCGCCCGCGCCCCAAGTTAACACCGACCCCCTACCGAAGGTTCCGGTCCGCCCGCCGAATCGCGGTGCGGGCCGTGCACGCGCCTCCCCTATCCTCGCATCATCGACACCCCAACGGAAAGGACACGACATGGGACAGTTCAGCGGAAAGACGGTCATCGTCACCGGCGGCGGGCGCGCGACGCTCAAGGACGGCTCGGCCGGCTCCATCGGCTACGGCATCGACATCGCCTTCGCCAAGGAGGGCGCGGACCTGGTGATCACGGGACGCAATGTCGCCAAGCTCGAGGCCGCCAAGGAGGAGCTCGAGCGCGAGTACGGTGTGAAGGTCCTGCCCGTGGCGGCCGACGTCTCGGCTGGCCAGGACAACGAGGCCGTGGTGCAGCACGTGGTGGATACGGCCATCGCCGCCTTTGGCCGTATCGATGCGCTCGTGAACAACGCCCAGGCCAGCGCCTCGGGCGTGACGCTCGCCGACCACACCATGGCGCAGTTCGACCTGGCGGTGTACTCGGGACTCTACGCCACCTACCTCTACATGCAGAAATGCTACCCGCACCTCAAAAAGACCCGCGGCTCCGTGGTGAACTTCGCCTCCGGAGCCGGGCTGTTCGGCAACTACGGGCAGTGCGCGTACGCCGCCGCCAAGGAGGGTATCCGCGGACTCACGCGCGTGGCCGCCACCGAGTGGGGGCCCGACGGTATCAACGTGAACATCGTGGCGCCACTGGCGTGGACCGCCGCGCTGGAGAACTTCCAGGACGCCTATCCCGAGGCGTTCGAGGCCAACGTGCACATGCCGCCGATGGGCCATTACGGCGATGTGGAAGCCGAGATCGGCCGCGTGGTGGTGCAGCTGTGCGGGCCGGACTTCAAGTACATGAGCGGCGAGACCATCACGCTCGAGGGCGGCATGGGCCAGCGCCCGTAAGCGGACGCGGACACGTTGCGATAGCGCAAAGCCCGGGCGCGCTGCCCGGCCTTTCTTGTTGCGGTGGACATTTGCCCGTGCGGTGGACATTTGCCCGGGGAGAATGTCCACACCTCTACTCCCCGCGGATGGCGTCGAGCAGATCGCGGTAGGTGGTCACCTGGTGATAGCGCACGTTCGCGGTCGAGATCTCGTTGAAGAGCCTCTTGGCGCACTCGATCTTGGACTTCTCTACCTCACGCAGCTCGAGCGAGTCGAGCGAGCCCTTGGTCTCGGCGATGAAGAACACGTGCTTCACCGTCTGGCCCAGCTGCTCGCGGTCGAAGGCGATGGCCCAGTCGGGCGCGTAGTCGCCCACCGGCGTGGGAATGGTGAAATCGCGCGGCAGCTTGGCGTACACCGCCACCTCCGAGGCAGCATCCAGGTCTTCGGCGAAGCGCCGTTCCACGCTCCTGGCCGCCATGCCGTCCGGGAACACCCAGTCCTGCACGTTCTTGCTCGCACGGTAGGCGCGCTCCAGCGACTCCGGCATGGTCTCGGTGAAGATACTCGAATCGTATACGTCGCCCGTGGGCTCGTAACTCACGTGCTGCACCACCATGCGGGCCTTCTCGGCCACGATGAGTTTGGCAGCCCGGGCGATGAACTCCTCGGGGTTGCGCTTGAACTGGCCAAAGGTCGCCGCGTTCACGCCCGAGAGGATCCGCGCCGCGCTCCTGCGAGTAATGCCCGCACCGCGCGCCACATCGCCCACCAGGTCGTATCGCACGCCCACGGAGCCCGAGTCCAGCTCGTGCTCGCTCGAGGTGCGCCCCGCGAATCCCTCGCCCGCGCGCGCCTGGCGCTCACCCATGGTCTCGGCTTGCACGCCACGCGTCACGGTATAACTCAGGCGCGACACGCGCAGGTTCGCGTCGAGCGAGGCCACCGCCTTCGACACCAGCTCGTCGTCATCGAAGTCCACCGTGTAGGCGTAGCGCGGTCTGATACGCTCCCAGAGCTCCTTGAACTCCACGCGCTCGAAATTCCCGTTGAGGGGGTTCCGCGATGCCTTGCGAGCGTTGCCGTTGGCGACCATCCGATCCAGCACGCTCGGGTCAAAGACGCTCCTCACCGCCAGCTCGATGGCGGGCGCCTTTGCCGCGAGCTCGGCGTCGAGCTCCGCCAAAGCAGGGGCCACGCCCTGATCGAGGAACTTCTGGGTGGGCTGGCCCTGGGCGTCCACCAGGTCGTGCTTGATGAGCGCGAACTGCACCGCACGCGCCTCGGCGGAGCTGAACTCCACGCTGGTGCCGTCAACGGTCCACGCCATATCTCGAAAGAGCCTCTCGCCTACCGCGCGGGGACGCTCACGCAGGCGCTCGACCGTCTCCCTCTGCAAATCGTCCACAAAGCTCGCATAGCCCTCGCTCGCGATGACGGTGAGCTGGTTCACGCGCTGGACCTCGGCCTCGGGCAGCGTGCCCACACCCTGTCGCACGCCCTCCTGGTCCACGCACAGGCGCAGACCGCGCCCCACCTGCTGGCGCTTCTGCTCGTCGCGATTCACCTCGCGCAGCATGCAGATCTGGAACACGTTGGGGTTGTCCCAGCCCTCCGAAAGCGCCGAGTGCGAGAAGATGAACCGGCACGGCTCGTCAAAGGAGAGAAGCCGCTCCTTGTTCTTGAGGATGAGGTCGTAGGCCGAGACGTCGTCGGAGCCCTCCGCGCCGCGCCCCACCTTGCTGTCGACGCTGCGACCCTTCTTGTCCACCGAGAAGTACCCGCGATGCACCTGCGTTGCATCGAAGCGTCGCAGGTAGGCAAGGTAGGCGCCATCTTGAGCATCCTCCAGCGTGGGGTTCGCCAGGCGCTCGGCAACCGCGGCGGCGTACTCCTCCTCAAAGACGCGGCCGTACTCGCCCGTACCTTCCGCACCGTCCTCGTCGTAGACGCGGTACTTCGCCACCTCGTCGATGAAGAACAACGAGAGGCACTTCACGCCGCGGCGGAAGAGCCCCTCCTCCTTCTCGAGGTGGCTCTTGATGGTCTCGCGGATCTGCACGCGGCGCATATTGGCCTCGAAGGCGTCGTTCACCGCGCGCTCCTCAAAGACCACGGTGTCGTTCAAAAAGCGCACGTAGCCGGGCATGCCGTTCTGCGCGGGCACGATGCCGCCCGGCGCCACCGCGAAGCCCTCCCGGTAGGCGGCAAGCCCGCCGGAGAGCACCAAGAGGTCATCGCCCTCGTCCACCAGGCGGCTCTTCCGCGACACGCCGCCCGCGCCCTTCACGTTGAAGGCCAGGCGCGCCTGCGGGGCGCGGCTCGGCGACACCGCGACCTCTTGCAGCGCCACATAGGCGTCGGTGCCCATACGATTGTTGATGTCGAAGCCCTTGACCTCGATGCGCTTCACCAAGCGCATGTTGTAGGCGTCCACCGGGTCGAGCGCAAAGACCAGATCGTGCCTCTCGCGGTGCGTGGCCGAGTAGTTGAGCACGAAGAGCGGGTTGAAACGCGCGAGGCCCGCCTGCGTGGCCTTGCCGCCCATCTTCTGCGGCTCGTCCATGATGATGATCGGGCGCGTGGCGGCGAGCACGTCGATGGGGCGGCGGCTGCCGAACTCGTCGCGCTCGGAGAACATGATGAGCGACTCCTTGGAGCGACCGCCTTCCTTCATGGACTTGTTGAAGTTCTGCGTGTTGATGACCATGACCGAGATGTCGGAACGCTGCGCGAACTGGTCGATCTCGTTCAAGCGGGAACTGTCGTAGACAAAGCACCAGATGCGCTTGGCGTACCCCTCGAAGAAGTGCCCCTCGGTCACGGCGATGGACTTGGCCACGCCCTCGCGAATGGCCACGCTGGGGACCACGATCACGAACTTGGTCCAACCAAAGCGGCGGTTGAGCTCGAAGATGGTCTTGGTATAGACGTAGGTCTTGCCCGTGCCCGTCTCCATCTCAACGTCCAGGCTCACCGCTCCGGGGCCGGCCGCCAGCGCGCCCGAGGCAGGCACCTCGAAGCGGCGCTGCTGCGCGTTGACGTTGGCGAGAAGCTCGGCGGCGCAGAGCTTCACGCGCGCGTTGGCGTAGCCGGTGGCGTCGTCGAGGGCCGGCTCCATGGACGCGGTGCCCGACTTGTCGGCGCGGGCACGGCCCACGTCGCGCACGTACTCAAAGGGCACCTGGGGCGGCTGTCCTTCAAAGACCCCGCACACGGCATCGGCAGCGTCGGTCTGGTACTGCTGGATGATGAACTTGAACTGCATGGTTAGTCCTTATCGTCAAGGGAGGGTGCGCGCCTGCGCAGCGGGGTACAATGGGAAAAGCCAAGAGAGAGGAACGAACATGACACCGCCTGTCGCGATGCTCAAAGACACCGAGCTGCTCGACGCCTGTGAGAAGGCAGGTGGGGTGCTGAGCGTCTCCGCCCCCGGCTACGGGACCTTCGAGCTCATCCGCACCGGCCCCGCCCCCGAGGAGCAACCGCTCTCCGATTCCGACATCGCGTCGCTGAAGGACGGCATCGCCGACATTGAGAACGGCCGCTACATTGAGGCCTCCGCGCTTGTCGAGAAACTGAGAGCGAAATATGGCCTATACCGTTAACGTCACCGCCACGGCAGAAAGAGAGCTCGACCGTGCGCTCTCCTACATTGCCGAGAAGTACGCATCGCCCCAAGCGATGCTCACCTTGCTCGAAGAGTTCGACACCGCCCAGGAGACCCTCAGGTCCTACCCTTCCCTCTACTCTGTCCACAAGGCCGCAAGCGAGGCGACGGGCCGGCAAATCAGAAAGATTCGGGTCAAGAACTACGGGCTTTTCTACCACATCGATAAAGAGCGACACGAGGTACAGGTGTATTCCTTCTTGCATTCCCGGCAAGACGCCGCTTGGCATGTTGCCCGCGACCTCGAAATGCTCGGCTAAACCGGCCCGGCGGCCGCCATGTGCGGTCGCCGGGCTTTTGCTTGCGGGGCGCTCGCGCACCTAGATCACCTTGCACAGGGTGGTCGGGCTCAAGGTCTTGAAGATCTGCTCGAAGTTGGCCGCGGCGGCGTCTCCTGCGAAGGAGGCGTCGCGCACCACGGCCCAGCTCGGCTCGCGGCGGGCCATGGCGGTGATGCACTCGTTGGTGATACCCTCGGCAAAGCATGCCACGAGCAGGTTGCCGTCCACCGAGAAGCCCTCAAAGCCCGCCAGGTCCACCTGCTCGATGGTGGCCGAGAGCGGGATCTGCAGCTGCGGCATCACCTGGAAGAGCAGGTCCTCCGCGGTGCGGCCGGGCTTGAGGTTGTCTGCCAAGCCGAACAGCGCGCTTTGCAGCGTGTCCTCGGGCGTGGCGAGCACGTCCTCAAAGTTGGACGAGTCGATCTTGAGCACACGGAAGCCGACGTCGGGCACGCGCTTGGGCTCCTCACCCAGCTTGAGCTGCGCGTTGGCCGCCTCGACCTCCTCGCGGATCTTCTCGCCCGCGCGGCGGATGCGCTCCTCCGCCAAGTTCGTTAAAACCGGAGATAAACGCATGCTGTCCAAAACATCAATGGCGTTCTCAGCCACTCGCCTTGCATTACTATCCCCTTTTTCACGCTCAATCGATTCTTCAATCTGAATGAGAATAAAATGAGCCTCAGAGTCTGACAGCGAGTGCCGCATTATTGCCTCAGCAGTCGTTCCGGAGCCACTGAAATAATCCAACACAATATCATCTTTAGCAACAACAAAGCTGAGAAGGAAACGAATCAGCTCAACTGGCTTCGGATTGGAGAACACGTCTTGCTTGAAGAGGTTATATAAAGCAGCGCTACCGGAACTAGTTGTTCCCCGATTATCCACAATGTATGGAGTAGTAAATATGCTTCTAGGCTTCTTACCCTGTGGCATTCTCTGTTTAAACTGAACGGACCAAGCATCCCGCAGTGAAGGCACAAACCTAATCTCGCCTAAAGCAAGGTCAGACTTATACCTTGCCTCTGATCTCAGCCAGCTTATCCTATTGCCGTCTTCATCATATTCAAGAACGGTTCCATCCGGACAGACAATCGGATAGTACTGCTTGCCGGACTTCCTTCTAAACGTATCCCAATAAAAGCGCCCCTGCTCATCCTCCTCCTTATAACGCTTAGAGTACTCATCAGAATATGACTGATAAAAGGCGCCAAGCGCAGTTTTACAGCGAGCGTAGGCCAAGATATATTCGTGCTCCGTTGCAACATGAACGGAATCATTGCCTCCACCTTTTTTATTCTGCCATATAAACTGTGCTATGAAATTCTTCTCATTGTAAATATCGTTGCAAAGTTTACGTAGATTCGGCTGCTCAGAATCGTCGATACTGACAAAGATGACCCCGTCCTCGCTCAGCAGATCCCTCGCGAGCAACAGCCTTGGGTACATCATGCTGCACCAGTCGGAATGGAAGCGCCCGTTGGACTCCTTGTTCTCAAGGTAGATGGCATCGAGCAGGTTGCCCTCGGCATCGAAGGCGCCGCTCCCCTCGCGCTCCTCTTGTGCGGACTTGGAAAACGAGTCGTTGTACACAAAGTCATGCCCCGTGTTGTACGGCGGGTCGATGTAGATCATCTTGATCTTGCCGGCGTAGGTGTTGCGCAGGAGCTTTAAGGCCTCCAGGTTGTCACCCTCGATATAGAGGTTTTGGGTGGTGTCCCAGTCCTTGGACTTCTCACGCTGCGGGCGAAAGGTCTTGTCGCAGGGGCGGCGCGCCTCGGCACGCGCTGCGCGCTTGCCCGGCCAGGTGAACTGGTAGCGCTCACGGGCGCCCTCGGCCACGTCGCCCAGCTGCTCGCGCAGGGCGTCGAAGTCGATGGCGCGGCGCGTCTCGCCGTCATCGCCGGCCACCTCGGTCACCACGTTGGGGAACAGCTCGGCCACGCGGGCGATGTTCTCCTCCGTGAGGTCTACCGTCTGGCGCGCGATCTTTTCCATGTCGTACTCCTTATGCGTCGTCGGCAACGGGATGGGGCTCGGAGCCGCCATGCCGGCCGCCATGGTCTTCTAGTCCGTGAGCTCCGCCAGCTGCCGGCGGGCCTCCCGTAGTTGCTTGAACAGGTCGTTGCGCTTAGCGGGCTGCTTCTCGCGGGCGTGCTTGCGCTCAAGGGCGGCGACCTGCTTGCGCAGACCCTCCCGCGCACGTTCCCGCTCGATGCGTTCATCCACCGTGAGCGATACCGCGGTTGACGGCGTCTCCTCCGAAGTCTTTTCGGCAAAGATCACCTGCTCGCAGATGCCGTCCCAGAGCTCGTCCAGGGTGCTCCCCCGCAGCTCCACGCGCGCGGCGTCCTCGGGTACCCACTCCCCTGCGTAGAGCTTGCCGCGCATCACCGCGAGGGCGCACCTCCCCTCGTGGCGGCACACGGCAAGCACCTTGTTGGGCATGCCGCGCATGATGGCGGCCAACACCTCGCGCGGCACCACGCGCTCGCGCACGTCCAGGCACAAGACCACCACCTCGGCCACGCGCTCGCCGGCGGGAACGCCCATCAGCGACTCCTTGAGGGAGTGCTCGATGCGGATCTGCTCCACCTGCGCCACAAAGGCATCCTTCTGGGCGCCCGTGAGCTTGAGGTTCCTGTAGAAGATCTTCTTGGGGATCGCACGGCCAACGGCCGTGGTGCTCGGCAGGCCTAGCATCTGGGCCTCACCACCAAAAAACATATGAGCTCGAAGTCGTCGAGCCCGGCCACGCCACCCTCGCCGAAGGTCGACGTACCCGCGCTGAAGAGGCTGTCGAAATCGTCTTCTTCCTTGGCGTCGATGATGCTCGCGATAGCGTCGCCCAGAAGCTCCGAGGCATGGCGCATGTCGCGCCCGTCCTTGGTGGCGCGATTGTGGGCGCGGCAGAGCGCGGCGTCGGGCTCTGCCTTGCCGCGGCAGAGCAGCCGCAGCTCGTCCAAGGTGGCCTTGGGGTCCAGGTGGCTGTGGTAGACCTCCCCGTCATCGGTGAGATACACCAGGTAGAACGGGTGCAGCTGGTTGCGCCCGGCAATGACGGCGTCGGCCTTCATGTTCTTGAGCACGAAGGCGATGCCGGGCACCTCGCCCGCTACCACGGCATCGATGCCGCTGGGCTGCGCCTCGAGCTCGGGATGGTCCTGCGCGTAGGCCACCAGGTCCATGCGGAACTCGTTCAGGCCCAGGTCCGTGATGGACACGCCGCCGTTCACGTCCTCCAGGTCCACCACCTCGTCTAGCATCTGGCGCAGCTGCCGCTCGCGGTACTTGAGGTCGGAGGCGTCCTGCTCGTCTATGTAGTTGTCGTCGCCCGTTGAAGCCATCACGAGCGCCTTCATGCGGCTCTCCACGCGGGCCTTGAGGTTGATGTACTCGTCCAGCTCCACGTCGGGCCAAAAGTTGACCAGCTGGATCCGGGCGTTTTGCGAGCCGATGCGGTCCACGCGGCCAAAGCGCTGCACGATGCGCACCGGGTTCCAATGGATGTCGTAGTTCACCAGGTAATCGCAGTCCTGGAGGTTCTGGCCCTCCGAGATGCAGTCCGTGGCGATGAGGATGTCTATGTCGCAGCCGACAAGCTCGGGCATCACCTGGTCGCGGTCCTTGGAGCGCGGGCTGAAGCAGCTGATGACGTCCTGCATGGCCGCCGGCACGGCGCGCATGGTGCAGCGCGCGCCGCGGGCGCCCGTGACCATGCCCGTCTCAAGGCCCAACTCGCGGCTCGCGAAGGCGCCCAGGTGCTCGTAGAGGTACTCCGCCGTGTCGGCAAAGGCCGTGAAGACCAGTACCTTCCTGTTGCCCGGATTAATGGGCTGGAAGGCCTTCTCGCGAATGAGTTCCTGCAGGCGCAGCAGCTTATCGTCATGGGCGGCGTCGATCTCGGCCACCATGTCGAGCAGCTGCTCGGCGATGAGGAGATCGGCCTTAAGGTCGTCCTTCCAGGAAAGGCAGTCCATGTCGGAAAGGTGGTAGACCACGCGGCCGCCCTCGGCCGCGGCATCCAACAGCTCCTCGTCGTCCTCGTCGAAGTCGCTCGCGAATACGCCCGCCTGCTCTGCCACGGCATCGCGCCCCGTGCGCTCATACTCCTCGACCCGCTCGATCTGGACGCGCATGGCACCCATGACCTTCTCGAGCGTGAGGCAAAAGCTGTGGACGGAGCTCTCCAGGCGCTTGAGGAGGTTCGCCGCCATGAGCCTGCGCACGCCCTGCTCGCGCCCGGCGCTCGTGAGGTTGCGGGAGCCCTCGCCCGTGACGTAGCGCGCCATGCGACTCGGCAGCACGTAGGCGCTCGGCTTATAGACCGCCAAGTCGATCTTGTCCAGCAGGTCGTAGATGTCATGATAGGCGATGCCCGGCTGCGTGGTCGTGAGTTGGGCGCGCACCGAGAGCGGCTTGTTGCGCCGCGGGAAGGGCCCTATGGCCGCGGCGTCGTAGTAGCGCTGGATGTGTTTGCGCGAGCGCGCGACCGTCACCTGGTCGAGCACCGTGAAGAAGTCGGGGCTGAGCCGGCTCGCGAGCTCCGCCGTGGTGCGCTCCTCCATGTCGAGCTTGCTCCATGCAGTGTAGGCCTGCTGGGCCGCCTTGAACACGTCGTCCAGGCCGCCCTCGAGGCCCAGGCGCTCCACCCAGCTCGCCTGGCGGTCGTGGTAGGCAAGCGAAAGCTGGTTTCGCAGATCGCGGAAGCGCGTGTTCACCGGCGTGGCGCTGAGCATAAGGACCTTGGTGTCCACGCCCTCGTCTATGACCTGGCGCACCAGGCGCTGGTAACGGTTCTCGCGGTCGTCGTTCTTGGACGCCGAGTCGCCGCCGTTACGGAAGTTATGGCTCTCGTCTATGACCACCAGATCGTAGTTGGACCAGTTGAAGCGCGCGAGGTCGATGCCCGTGTCGGTCTTGCCGCGGGAGCGCGACAGGTCGGTGTGGCTCAGTACCTCGTAGCGGAACTTATCAGCGGCAACGGGGTTATTCTTGTAGTTGCTGTTAAAGGTGGTCCAGTTGCCCTTGAGCTTTTTGGGGCACAGGACCAGGACCTCCTTGCCGCGCGCCTCGAAGTACTTGATCACCGAGAGCGCGGTGAAGGTCTTTCCCAAACCCACGCTGTCGGCGAGCACGCAGCCGCCGTAGGCGTTGAGCTTGTTGATGATTGCCCGCGCCGCGTCGCGCTGGAAGTCGTAGAGCATGGACCAGATCTTGGAGTCCTTGAAGCCCTTGACGCGCTCGTTGGCGAGCTCTCCCTCCTCCATGGTGTCCAGGTAGCCCTCGAAGATGCGCGAAAGCGCCGTGTAATAGAGCAGCTCGGGCGCATTCTCCTTGTACATGGCCTGCATGGAGTCGATGACAGCCTGGGTGACGTCCTCGGTGGCGGGCGCGGACCAGGCGTCGTCGAAGTTGGCGAGCACGGAGGCCGAGATGGGGGTGTTCTGGCGCATCACCGGCGCGGCAGGGGCGATCGCGCTCTTCTCGACGCCCAACTCGTGCGTGGTGAAGCCGTTCATGAGCGGCATGTAAGCGACGCAGTCGTCTGCGCCATCCACCACCACGGAGGGAATCGCCGCAGTGGCCCCGTTGGCGGAGCGGAACTCGGCCTTCTCGGTTATCCAGGCGGCACAGGCCCTGGAGTCGGCCTTTTGCGAGAGCTCGTTGCGCAGGCGGACCTCGTACTCCGTACCCAAGAGGCTCCGCTCGCGCTGGCGGCGCGGGATGTAGAACTCGCGCTGCTCCTTTGGCCCGCGGTCCCTGAGGAAGGCGTCGGAGGTGTAGAGGAAGCGGAAGCGTGCGAGAGAGGCGAGCTCGTCGCGCAGCTCGCGCCACGCGTACATGGAGAACCGGGGCGCGGCCACGGCCACGCTCGCACCGGTCTCGATGCGCTCCGCAAGCTCATCTTTGAGGATGTGCGTCCGGTTGTCGATGGTGGCTTGGTCCATGGCTAGCCCACCGCCCCGTCCTTGCGAGGACGAGGGCGAGGGCTACGGTGGTGACGAGCCGCATGGAGGAAGGCATCCCCGAATATGGAGAAACCCCCCCCCACGAGGGCCCGGGTGTGCCTAGGATCCATGGCGCTCCCTAAACCTCATGGGTAAAGCGGCCCGGCGTGGAGCCGAACCATTAGTCCTTTTATTCTAGCGTAGAGAAGAAATGATTGGTTGTGCAACAATTCATGCTGTCCTACCTGCTCTTTTAGCGCTTAGCTGAATTAGGCGAGCAGGCAACTGGGCAAACGTCCACGGTGCCCCGGGCACGGGTGGACAATCTCCCCGGGCAAACGTCCACGTTGGACAATCTCCCCGGGCAAACGTCCACGTCGACGGAGGCGACGGTCGAGGCGCTACCTAAGTGGGCCCTGGAACAGCTCGCTACGGGAGGTGGACAATCTCCCCGGGCAAACGTCCACGCCGCCGGGATTCGGTCTCGATCATGGTGCGGCGCGTGAGCTCGGTGGGGGCGGGGTCGGCAGCCTCGAGCTCAAAGGGAACGCGGCGCTTGTTGGCGAGCTGGCGCAGCATCAGCGTGCAGTAGCCGCTGAGCGAAAGGCCGATGCCGTTCAGGACGTCGGTCGCCTCCCGCTTCAAGGAATCGTCGAGCGTGATGGTCGCGGTAGGCATGTCGTCCTCCTTTATACTCGTTCATCCATTGGATCACTAGCGGTTATAGAGCATTGCGCAGTAGGATACTCGCCCGCAGCACCCCAAGCCGACGCGCGCACCCCCTCCGTTATCATGGATCTGCACGCCATCGTCTCCGAGAGGGAACCCATGCCGACTATCGACCGAGACGCCGTCAAGGCGTACGCTCACGACCTGCACAAACAGGGATACAACTGCGCCCAATGCGTCATCTGCTCGCTCATGCCCGTACTGGGCGTCGACGCCGACGTCGACGCCACGTTCCGCGCGGCGGAGGGCTTCGGCACCGGCATGGGCGGCATGACGGAGACCTGCGGCGCCATCTCGGGCGCCGTCATCGCCGCCGGGCAGCTCACGAGCGACGGCTTTGGCCAGCCCACCAGCAAGACGCGCACCTACAAGCACGCGCGCCAGATCGCCGCGGCCTTCCAGGAGAAGAACGGCTCCACCATCTGCCACGAGCTCAAGGGCATCGGGTGCGACCACGGCCCGCTGCGCAGCTGCCCCGGCTGCATCGAGGACGCCATCGACATCGCGATCGACATCCTCGCCCCGCAGGAGTAGCAAAAAACCGGGGCCCGCGGTCGTCCCCCGCAAGCCCCGGCTCAAAATCGGTCTCGCCGATGCGAACGTCCCCGACCCTACTTCTTGCTCCCCGCGACGGTCGCGTTCGTGGCGCCCGTCAGGATGCTCTCGGCGTCATGCGTGGAGAGCTTGTTGTTGTACCACTGCTTATAGAAGTCCTTGAGCGTATCCTCCATGGAGAAGTCCTCGTACTGGTCGGCGTACACGCGGCTGCCCAGGTACTCCGGCAGCAGGCACCCCTCGGCGGAACGGACGCTCCACGGGTAGAGACCCTTGGGGCAGGTGATGACGTTGTCGTAGTCGCCCGAGCCGCTATCGGACATGAAGGTCAGCCCCGAGAACGCCTTGTCGGCGATCACGGCGTCGCGCGTAGCCTGGTTGAAGCACAGGATGTAGTCCGGGTTCCACTCGGCGATCTGCTCGGTGGAGACGGCAACGAGGGAGCCGTTGTTGCTGGCGGCGCCATCGGTGAAGTCGGCGGCCGGGTTCTCGATGCCCGCGGCCTCGATGTACTGGCCCGCGATGTCGGAGGCAGGGGCCACGAAGTACTGGCCGCCCTCGACGGACAGCTCGATCATGGTGACCTTCTTGCCGTCGGCCACCTTGGCGGCACGGTCCTGGGCGTTCTTGAGCTGTTCCTTGTAATACTTCACGAACTCCTTGGCGCGGGCGCTCTCGTCCTTGCCCAAGATGTCGCCAATGACCTGGATGGATTGGCAGATCTCGTCGGGGGTCTTCATCTTTGAGACGGAGACGAACGCCACGCCCGCATCGGCGAGCTGCTGCAGCTGCTCATCGGAGAAGGCGGACTTGGGGCCGTAGGCCACTTGGGCGCCGCTGGCGATGATGCCCTCCACGCTCGTGGAGTCGTTGTTCTTAGGGTTGGTCTTAGTATAGTCGGTGAAGACCGAGGTGAAGTTGTCGTCGACCTGCTTGGTCGCCGCGGCCACGATCTTGCCGTTGCCGTTGGTGAGCATCTCGGTCACCTGGGCGAAGGCGCCGATGGTGGGCGCCACCTTGGTGACGTTGGCGGGGATGGTCACCTCGTTGCCGTCTGTATCCTTGACGGTGCGCGTGGCGGAGGTCTCGGCGGAGCCGGAAGCGGCCGTGGCGGCGGAGCCGGAGGCTGAGCCGGCCGAGGAGGCGGTGCCCGCGCAACCGGTCAGCAGCGCGCTGGAGAGCATCAGCGCGGAGAGGCCGGCACCACGGGGCGGCGTACGTTCAGGTGCTTGAACATGAGGGTCCTTCCTCCTTCGATCGGCCCTCGATCGGGGCCGACGGTTCGGCGGCAACGCAGGGGTACCGTTCACCGATGCGTCATTACCGGTCGCCGAACTATTCTCGACAGGGAATAATGTGCCGCGCGAGTACTGGCATGCGTGACAAATGTCACCGCGGGGGAAATTTACCCGTGAACTCACCGCTCGGCGATGGCCGGACGGCAGAACCGCACCCGGCTCCCCCGCCAGGCGGCCTCGATCGCCATGACCTCGCACCCGAAAGCGCGCGAGAGCAGCCCCTCGTCGAGCACCTCGGCCGCACCTCCCTGGAGGACCGTGCCGTAGCGCATGATGAGCGTAGCCTCGGCATCGAGCATCTGCACATGGTCGGGCACGTGCGTGGTCATGAGGACCCCATCCCATCGCGCGCCAACTCGCTCACGCAGGAGAGCACCTGGGCCTGGTTGCCGAGGTCAAGGGCGGCCGTGGGCTCATCCATCATGAGGTAGGAGGGCTCTTGGGCCACCGAGCGAGCGATGAGCGCCACGCCGTAGACGATGAGCGCGAGCGCCACCCAGCATGGATACGGGCAGCAGCACGCGGTAGTTGGGGCCCACCACCAAGCGCGCCATATGGGGCACGATGAGACCGATCCACCCCACGATGCCGCAGAAGCTCACCGTGGCAGAGGTGAGCAGCGTCGCCGCCACGATCACGAGCCGGCGCGTGCCCACCACGCGGACGCCCATGGTGCGGGCCTCGTCGTCGCCGAAGGAGAGCGCGTTGATGCGCCAGCGCACCGCCATGAGCGCGCTCCCGGCCACCGCCACGACGGCCGCCAGGTACCCGATGTTGGCGTACGTGCCCGAGCGCGAGAAGCTGCCCATGAGCCAATAGGTGATGGCAGGCAGGGTGTCGTCGGGGTCGGCGACGTACTTGCACAGGGACACGAGCGCGTTGAAGAGCGACGACATGACCGTGCCCGCCAAGATTATCACCACGATGGAGCGAGAGCCGCGGCCGAGGGCGCGGGCGATGAGCATGACGAGACACACTGATATAAGGCCCATGACGAAGGAGATGCCGTGCACGAGGGCCGAGGGCAGGCCCAGCAGGAGCGCCACGGCGGCGCCCAGGGCCGCGCCCGCGGAAACCCCCAGGATGTCCGGCGAGACCATGGGATTGCGGAACATCCCCTGGTAGGCGGCACCCGAGGCGGCGAGCGCTGCGCCGGTGAGCATGGAGAGGACGATGCGGGGGATGCGGATCACGAAAAGCACGACGGCATCCCGGCTCGTCTGGAATCCGGGGACCGCCGCGCCGCCCACTAAGGAGGCGACGCGGGCCGGAAGCGTGGTGACCCACCACGACACGTAACCCGCCACAAGACCGGCCACGCGCGTGGGCGACATATCGTAGTCGCCGGCCGTGAGCGAAAGGAGCGCAGCTACGACGATACCCACCGCGAGCAGGGCGATCACGATGGCCTCGCGCTGCTCCCCAGACCTCGATCCTCCAGATTCCATAACGCCCTATCCCCTTCCATTCGAAGCGCATGTGCCGGGGTGGGATATTACTCAGCCGAGGATAATAGTCAAGGCGGGGCGGTGCAGGTTAAAACTCCGCGAACCGCGGGGCCCCCACGGTCGCCACGTCTCGACCGGCCATATGCTCGGTCAGCGCCGCGAGGAACGGGGTCTCCTCCCCCGCGCGGAACACCAGGTGGAGAGCCACGGCGTCGGTGTAGTCCGTACCGGCCACGCGCGCGCCAAAGCGCCCGGCCAAATCGAGCACGCGCTGGTAGTCCGGATACGCGAGCGCCACGTCCACGGGCACCACACTCGTCATCTCGACGAGCTGCCCAGCCGCGCGCGCCGCCTCCACCGCCGCCTGCGCCGCCGCGGTATAGGCGCGCACCAGCCCGCCGGGCCCCAAGAGCGTGCCGCCGAAGTAGCGCGTGGTCACGCAGCAGACGTCGCGCAGGCCGGCGCCGCGCAGCACCTCCAAGGTGGGCAAGCCGCTCGTGCGTTGGGGCTCGCCATCGTCGCTCGCCCGTTCGCGGCCATCCGCCAAGATCCACGCCGGCACGTTGTGGCGTGCGTCGTAGTGGAGCGAGCGGACCGCCGCCTGGTGGGCCGAGGCCGCGACCTCGTCCTCCACATGCACGAGCTGCGCGATGAACCGGCTGCGCCTGTCCTCGAACTCGCCCACGGCCCGCTCACCGGCCCGCATGGTGGTATAGCTCTCCATGGCTACAGCCCCTTGACGAGCTTGACATGCGTCTTCTCGAAACCGTGCCGCTCGTAGAACGCATGCGCCCGCAACCGACGCGCGTTGCTGGTGAGCTCGATCTGCTCGCAGCAGCGTTCACGCGCGCGAGCCACCGCAGCCCCAAGCAGCTCGCCTCCCACGCCGCCGCCGCGGGCCGCGGAGCCCACCACTAATTCCATGATTTCGGCAATCTCACCCTCATGGTGCAGCTGCTCCTCGATGCGCAGATGGATGTATCCGCACGGGTCCCCCGAGGTCCCCGCGCACCAGACCAAGATCAGGTCGTCCGGGCTCGCCAGCTTGGAACGGAACACCCGGTCGAAGCGCCCGGAATCGAAGACGCGGTCCTCGAGCTCGCCAGTGAGCGCCCGCACCGCTTCCATATCCTGCACCACAGCCTCGCGAACCATACGCGTCTCCCTCCACGGAACCGTTTCCGCAGCATATCCTACCAGAGGAAGAAAGGTTCATTCGATTGAGAGAAAGGTGCGAAGCGGGCCTATAAGCCGGGTTCTGTCGAGGACGGTCATTTATCTTGCCTGCACGTTGCCATGCAGTTCCTCGCACGCTACCCGAGCGCGGACCGGGCCGGCCCATCGCGCCCCTATTTGCGCTTGCTCCGGATGGGGCTTGCCAAGCCGCCGTGTTGCCACGACGCTGGTGGTCTCTTACACCACCGTTTCAGCTTTTCCCTTAACGGTTGCCCGCCAGTGGGAGTCTTCTTTTCTGCGGCGCTTTCCGTCGGATCACTCCGCCCGGCCGTTAGCCGGCATCCCGCCCTATGGAGCCCGGACTTTCCTCACGCAAGGCTGCCGAGGCATCTTGCGCGCGACCGTCTAGCCCACTTCGCGCCAGCCATTGTAGCACGCCACGGGCAAAACGCCGACACAAGCACAAATGGTGGACATTTGCCCGGGGAGAATGTCCACACTAACGAGGCGAGATACGCATTCCGCAAGGCGCTTTCGGAACGAAAGAACACCCATTCCGCGTAGCTGTGGGGGCAGGTCGGCACATACCGTTACGCGCGCAGTTCACGCGCAGCATGCTGTTTGAGCACGGAATGGTATACGCCGATCACCATTCCCAACGAAAACCTAAACGCAAAGAGGGGCGGGGGCATCGTTCCGGATGAGCTCGTGAAGCGCTGCTTGAAATCCGGAATGATATGCCCCGCCCCACACGGAAGCGTTAAGGCTTTCGCTTGCCCTTAGCTGTTCTTCATCACCACGTTCTCGATAGTCTCCGCCACGACCTCGATGGAGTCGGCGGTGAACTCCAGGAAGCTGTACACGTCGCGCCAGGAGATGACGGTCAACGGATCGAGCTCGGGGTCGGTGTGCAGCTCGCGCATGGACTCGATGTAGAGCTCGTCGCAGCGGCCCTCGATCGTGTTGATGGCCACGACCTGCTCGCGCAGGGTCTTGGAACGCTTGAACTGCGGCAGCTCACGCACCAGGCCGCACATGCTCTCGGTGGCCTCGCAGATCTTGCGAGCCATCTTGAGCGCGGAGGGACGGATCTCCTGCACGTTGGTGAAGTAGATGCGATGCAGCACGCCCTCCAGATGGTCGGTCACGGCGTCGAGGCGCTCGGACAGAAGCGCGATGTCCTCGCGCTCGATCGGGGTGATGAACGCGGTCACCAGGGCGTCGGACACCTCGTGGTTCTTGTCGTCGCCGAAGTTCTCGATCTCGTGCATATGGGCGAGCGCCTCGTCGATCTTGGTCGGGTCGAAGTTCTCCATGATCTCGACGAGCAACTTGGCGGCCTTATGGGAAATGTCCGCGCACTCGATGAAGTTGTCGAAATAGAACTCGTCCTTCTTCTTAGCCATGATGGTTCCCTCTCACGTGTGGCCGAACGGGTACGGAAAACGCGGACGCGCCACCGTGCGCGCCCGCGGGCGATGCGTGCTAGACGATCAGGATGAAGAGCTTCGCCATGAGGAAGCTGATGAGGCCGCAGCCCGGGAAGGTGAACACCCAGGTCAGCATCATGTCCTTCACCACCGAGAAGTTGATGGCGGAGAGGCGCTTGACGGCACCCACGCCCATGATGGCGGAAGTCTTCACGTGCGTGGTGGATACGGGGATGCCGGTGAGGGTAAACACGAGCAGGGAAAGCGAGCTCGCCAGGTCGGCGGAGAAGCCCTGGTACTTCTCGAGCTTGACCATGTCCATACCCACGGACTTGATGATGGACTCGCCGCCCACGGAGGTGCCGATGCCCATGGTGAGCGAGCACATGATCATGAGCCACACGGGGATCGCGGTCTGGGCCAGGTCGGACTGCCCGTTGCAAAACGCGATGCCCAGGAGCAGCACGCCGATGAACTTCTGGCCGTCCTGCGCACCGTGCATGAAGCTCGTGGCCGCGGCGCCGAAGATCTGCGCGTACTTGAAGAACGTGTTGGCCGGGCGGCGGTCCATGCCGGCACAGGCCAGCGTGGTGAGCTTGCACACGCCCCAACCGAAGACGAAGCCGCCCACGAGCGAGAACACCAGGCCGTAGATGACGTTGATCCACTCGTCCATGTTGATGCCCGAGGCACCACCGAGCGCGATGGCCGCGCCGGAGAGGCCGGCGATCAGGCTGTGGCTCTCGGAGGTGGGGATGCCGAACTTGGCCGCCGTGCAGCTGTACACCACGATGGAGAACAGCGCCGCACAGAGCGCCACGAGGGCTACGTCGGTGTTGGTGCCGAAGCTGACCATGTTGGAGATGGTGGAAGCCACGCTGGAGTTGATCGCGGTCATGATGAACACGCCCAGGAAGTTGAAGCAGGCGCTCATGATGATCGCGGGCTTGACGCGCATGCAGCGCGTGGTGACGCACGTGGCGATGGCGTTCGGCGCGTCGGTCCAACCATTGACGAAGATGACGCCCAGCGTCAGGATCGTGGTTATCGCCAGCACGGGTGAGCTGGTCACCTGCTGCACGAAGTAACCAAAAGAAAAGCCGTCCAATGTATTTCGCTTTCCCCTCGGCGACCCGGGCGATCCATGCCAGGGCCGGAATCAGCGGATGGTCATAAGGATAGCATTAACAGGAATGAAACATGCTGAAACGTCCTTGGGGTCTGTAAGGCTTTTGTAAGGCCAGTTGATGAAAAGGGCCCCGTCGCGCGGTGCGGCGGGGCCCAAGGAACTTAAGGGGTCCTGGACGGCGCTAGTCCAGGTCGTCCATGGCGAAGTTGGCCTGCGGGGCGAAGGGGTCGGCCACGGCCACCGGCTGCGTCACGCCCATGGGCACGGACTCCACGGCCGGCTCGGCGACCTCGGCGGCAGCGGAGCCGTTAGGGGCGCTGGTCATGAGGCTCGCGGGGAAGGAGTTCTGGGCCTCGTCCATGAAGTGCTGGATGAGCTTGAGGTACTCGCTCTTGAACTCCTCGCGGGAGGCCTTGAGGCGGTCGATCTCCTCGATCTCGTTCTGCTTCTCGGCGAGGGCCTGGCGGATGACCTCGCGGGCCTTGGCGTCGGCCTCGTTGCGGATGCGCTCGGCGTTCTCGTTGGCCTCGCCCACGATGGCGTCGGCCGTCTGCTGGGCGGCGATGAGGGCCGCGGAGATCTGGCGCTCGGTGGCACCGGTGGAGGGGGCCGGCTCGGGCGCGGGGGCCATGGCGGGCTCAGGCTTGGCGGCCAGCTGCGCGCGGGCCTCGGCAAGCTGCTGCTCGGTGGCGGTCAGACGGCCCTTGAGGTCAACGATCTTGCTGAGCATCGCGTCGACCTCGGAGGAGACCTGCTCCAGGAAGACGTCGACCTCGGCGGGGTCGTAGCCGCGCTTGGCCTCGGAGAAGGTCTGGGCCTGGATGTCAGCGGGGGTGATAGCCATGTTGAAGTCCTTTCATCGCACGGGACGCCGAGGTGGTACGCGCCCCGGACACAACTACAGAATTATATTCAATACGAGGCGCTCTACGAGGTTGAGCACAAGAATCGCGATTACGGGCGAGAAGTCGATGCCCATCATCGCCGGCAGGAAGCGCCTGAACACGTCCAGGAAGCGGCCCACGAGCGTATCAAGCACGCCGCGCAGGTCCTCGAGAAGGCCGCTGCCGCCGCGGGGCACCCACGACAGCAGGCAGTAGACGATGATCAGGATGTTGTAGAAGTTGAACAGCGACTGGATGAGCCGCACAAGGGTGTAGACCGTCAAGCGAGGCTCCTATTTCTTGAGGTAGCCCTCCTGGCGCAGCTTCGCCAGGTCGGACTCCTTGATCTCGCAGCCGGCGGGAAGCACCATGAAGACGCGGTCCCCCACCTCGCGCACGCTGGCGCCCAGGCCGCAGGCGAAGCCGTAGGAGAAGTCGAGCACGCGCTTGGCGACCTCGGTGCGAACGCCCACGAAGACGAGCGCCACGGGCTGCTTGGTGCGCACGCGGCGCACCACGGTCTCGATGTCGTCGTAGCTCTCGGGACGCAGCACGAAGGCGGGCAGCTGCGGCGTGCCGTTGACCACGGCGTTCACGCGGGCGGCCGTCTCGTCGGCCACCGGCGCGGTAGCCGGGCTGGGGACGCTGCGGAGGCTCTCAGCGTAGCTGGAGGGCGTGTCGTAGGCGCCCGGCCGGTACGCCGGCGCGCCGGCCTCGCCACGGGCGGGCGGGTTGTAGGTCGCCGCGTGGCGGTCGGCGTCGCCCACGAGCTCGCCGGAGCGGGTGTAGACCGCGATGCTCTCGGCCTCGCCGCGACGGGTCTGGCCGAGCACGCCGTTGGAGTTCTCGTCGGCGTAGGGGGCGCCGTAGTTCTGCTCACCATAGCCGCCGGCCGTCTGGTAGGTGGAGTCGCCGTAGACGTCCTGGGTGCCGTCGTCGTAATAGTCGTCGTAAGGCTCCTCCGAGGCGTAGCCGTCGCGGCCCTGGCCCAGGTCGAAGGGCAGCCTGTTCTTGATGTCATCGAGGAAGCCCATAGCTCCACCTCTCTGCACGCAGTGCGTTTAGATCTTCGTTAGCGCAGGTCGGGATAGTAAACCGACCGTGTCATTCTAGCTCAAACGAGGGGTCGAAGGCCACCCTGCCGAGCCGCACCATGGTGGAACCCTCGGCCACGGCGGCCTCGAAATCCTCGCTCATGCCGCAGGAGAGCTCCGGCAGGGCAAGGCCGCGCTCGGCGCGGATCTTGTCGCGCAGCTCGCGCAACCCCCCGAAGGTGCGCCGGGCGATGTCGCCGCTGCCGCGCGGGGCCATGGCCATGAGACCGCGCAGCTCGAGTCCGGGCAGCTCGCGAAGGGTATCGAGCGCGCCAAGCAACTCGTCGGGAGCAAAGCCCGACTTGCTCACCTCGCCCGAGACGTTCACCTCGAGCAGCACCGGTTGCGCGGCGGGAAGGCTCCCGGCCTCGATGCGGGCCGTGGCGCGCGAGCTCACGGCCTCGGCGAGATGTAGGGAGCTTATGGAGTGGATGAGCCCCGCACGCCCCAGCACGGCGTTGATCTTGTTCTTCTGCAGGTTGCCGATCATGTCGAACGCGGCGCTCGGGACGTCAGGCTCCTCCGAGAGCGCGGCCATCTTGCGGACGAGCTCTTGCGGGCGGTTCTCGGCGAAGTGCGTGTACCCGGCGCCGATCGCGGCGATGACCTCGTTGACCCCCACGGTCTTGGACACCGCGAGCAGGCGCACCTCGCGCGCGTCGCGGCCTGACGCCTCCGCGGCGCGGCCGATCCGCTCGACGATGCGCGAGCGGCGCTCGGCGATCCACGTCCCGTAACCCTTGTCCATGCGAACCTCCTCACCGCCTAACGCTCCACGCGCCCGCCCCGCAACGAGCGGGACCGCGCCGAGCCTCAGGCCAGGATGGCGACGGCGGCATGGCGGCCGCAGGTGCCGCCCTCCGCCCGATAGGAATAGAACCGGTCGTTGTCCCGCACGGTGGAGAGCCCCAGGTCCTCCACGTTGGCGGCGGGCACGCCCACCTCGGCGAGCGCCTCCACGATGCAGGCCGAGAGGTCGAGCAGGCGGCTCCCCGACTCGGCGGCGGGACGCACGCAGGCGAACCCCGCGGCGAAGCGCTCCATCAGCTCGGTGGAGACCTCGTACTCGTCGCCCAGGATATGCGGGCCGATATGAGCGCGGACCTCCCCCGCCGCAACACCCGTGGCCTCCATGAGCCGCGTCGCGGCGCGGGCGCAGATCCGCGCCTCCGTACCCTTCCAGCCCGAGTGCACCACCGCGAAGCCGCCCGGGCACGTGAGCACTACGGGCACGCAGTCGGCGAAGCAGAGCATCACCGGCACGCCGGGCACGGTGCAGACGATGGCGTCGCACCCTGCGGCGATGCTCCCCCGCACGCGGGCCAGGGCCCCCTCGGAGGCGTCGTCCACGAGCGCCACTTCGGCGCCGTGCACCTGGTTGGGCACGAGCAGGCGCTCGAGGCACCCCTCGGCGTCCAACGCCGCGAGAGCGCGCCGACGGTTCTCCGCCACGGCGGCGGGGTCGTCGCCCACGTGCGCGCCCAGGTTCAGGCTCGCGTACGGCGGCAGCGACACCCCGACGCCGCGCTCCGTGAACCCATAGCGCACGCCGTTCTCGCGGCCGCCCACGAGCCTCGCGCCGTCGCGCGTGCCGGCGCCGTGCATATCGTCCATCATCTCGTTCCTCGCTTTGGGACTCGATAGCGAGAACCCGCCTAGCTGAGCAGATTGCCGAAGGCAAGGAGCCGGCTAGGCGGGTTCGCAGCGTCAGGGGTGGGAGCCGTCCGGTCGGACGGTGAGCCCTTAGAACGTTCCGCGCTTCAGGAAGTCGGGCAACTCGAACTGGTCGTTACCGAAGTTGGGGAGCTCGGTGCCGCCCACGTTGCGGGTAGGAGCGGCGCTGGCGGGCTGCGCTACGGGGTCGGCCGCTGCCGGCTTGGCGTGGCGGCTCTGCGCGAAGAGCTCGTCCTGCTTGTTGACGTTGGAGTCGGAGAAGCCGGTGGCGATCACCGTGATGCGCACCTGGTCGCCCAAAGACTCGTCCACCACGGTACCGAAGATGATGTTGGCCTCGGGGTCCACGGCGTTGGCCACCAGGTCGGCGGCGTCGTTGATCTCCTGGATGCCCAGGTCCTTGGAACCGGCGATGGAGAGCAGCACGCGGGTCGCGCCGTCGATGGAGCTCTCGAGCAGACGGCTGGAGATGGCCTGCTGGGCGGCGTCCACGGCACGGGTGTCGCCGGAGGCCACGCCAATGCCCATCATGGCGGTGCCGGCCTGGCGCATGATGGTCTTGACGTCGGCGAAGTCCAGGTTGATGACGCCCGGCACGGTGATCAGGTCGGTGATGCCCTGGGTGCCCTGGGAGAGCACGCCATCGGCCATGGCGAAGGCCTCGAGCATGGAGGTCTTCTTCTCGGCGATGTCGAGCAGCTTGTCGTTGGGGATGACGATCAGGGTGTCGACACTCTCGGAGAGGGTCTGGATGCCCTCCTGCGCCGCGCCCTTGCGCTTGCGGCCCTCGAAGGTGAACGGCTTGGTCACGACGGCCACGGTCAGCGCGCCGACCTCGTTCATGGCGATGTCGGCCACGATGGGGGCCGCACCGGTGCCGGTGCCGCCGCCCTCGCCCGCGGTGATGAAGACCATGTCGGCGCCGGCCAGGGCCTCGGCGATGTCGTCGCGGCTCTCGTCGGCGGCCTTGCGGCCCACCTCGGGGTTGGCGCCGGCGCCCAGGCCGCGCGTGAGGTCGGTGCCGATATGCACCTTGATGTCGGCGTCGGAGATCGCCAGCGCCTGGGCATCGGTGTTGATGGCCACGAACTCGACGCCGCGGATGCCTTCCTCGATCATGCGGTTGACGGCGTTGGTACCGCCGCCGCCGACGCCGACCACCTTGATGACGGCCAGGTAGTTGTTGATCTCGTTCTCGTGCATGTGTCGGTCCTCCGAGCGTCGGGGTTCGCGATCAGGTATCGGGTAATCGGCCCGACGTTAACCCTCAAGTTGAGATTAAACGGCAAGGTCAATCACGGTATGTTTGCACAATACGGCGCAATAAGTCAAACCCCGCCCTCGAATTCACCGTTTTTCGGCGAACGGTCGGGGGCGGGGACGGCCGGCTAGTTGCCGGCGTCGGCGGCGCGGAAGGTGTAGCTGTCCGGCGTGCGCACGTTGATGTAGGTCACGCCCTCCTCCTGCTCGAGCAGCTTGGTGATGACGCGCTCCTTGGTGGCGATGTTCTCGGGCGAGCCGAGCGACACCTCCACACCGTTCTCCAGGTCCGCGGCTATGGCTTCCTCGGAGGGCACGGAGATGGACTTGACCTGCGCCAGGAACCCCGACGAGAAGCCCTTTGCGTAGGCGAGCCCGGCCTTGATCACCGCGGAGGAGACGGCCTCGCCGCTCGCGGGGGACACGTCGGCCGAGACGTCGGTGAGCAGCACCGCGCCCGCCTGCTTGGCGATCGCCGCCGCGGCGTCGGCCCCGGTGAGCTCGCTCACGTGCGCGCCCGTGGAGAGACGCGAGGTGTCCTCGATGATGTCGCCCTTCTCGTCGACGGTAACGGAGAGCGTCACGGGCGCGATCCAGGTCTCGTCCGAGCTCACAGCCCAGGCCACGTCGTCGGCGGCGATGTAGGCGATGGCCGCCACGCTGCGCTCCCGCGGCGTGATGACGAGGGTGTGCGGGAACTTTCGCTCCACGTTGACGCCCGAGACCCAGGGGCTGCGCTCGAGGCTCGCGGCGATGGCCGAGGTATCCACGCTCAGCAGGTTCGTGCCCTCGGGCACCACGAGCAGGGCCTCGACCTCGGCCTTTGTGAGGTGCTCGCCGGCGTTGACCTGGATGTCCGTGGCGGCGAAGAGCCCCGAGTTGGCCACCACCACGAGCACGAGCGCCACCGCGGCCACGCCGGCGGCGACGCCGATGAGCACCCGGCGGGGCACCTTGAGGTGCGGGATGCGGCCCGCGAGGGCCGCGATGGATGAGAACGCCGCGGCGAGGACGCCGCCCACGGCGCCGAGCGCCCCCGCGATGGGGCCGCGCGGCCGGCCGGGGCGCCGCTTGGGGGCGGAGGCGGCCACGGTCTTGAACGTGCGGGGCTCGGTGGCCGCGGGCAGGGTGCGCGGACGCGGCGCGGAGCCGCCGGGGGCGGGCATCTTGGTGCGCGCCGCCGCGGAGGCCTGGGGCCCCGCGGTGGAGACCCCGCCGCGCACGGGCACGACCCTGCCCGGCTGCACGGGGGCGATCGCCTTGCCGGCGCCCGCCTTGGGCGCGGGCAGGGCGCGCCTGCGCGCGGGGGCCTTTCCGGCCCGGACGGGGTAGGACGCGGCGGGGCGCGATGCCCGAGCGGGCGCGGCCGAGCGCTCCGGAGCGGGCACCGAGGCCGCGCGGCCGGGCCGGGGCGCCGGGCCGGTGGCGCGGCGGAACGTGGGCTTGGCCCCGCTAGAAGCCGAGGAACTTGACCTCCGGTTGAAGCTCGATGCCATACGCGTCCTTAACCTTCTCATGCACGTGGTGGATCACCGCGACCACGTCCGCCGCGCTCGCGGTGCCCTTGTTGACGATAAAGTTACCGTGGATGGGGCTCACCTCGGCGCCGCCCACGCAAAAACCCTTCAAACCGCAATCCTCGACCATCTTTCCCACCGAGGCGTCGGCCGGGTTGCGGAAGACCGACCCGCACGACGCCGAGCCGATGGGCTGCGTGCGCCGGCGGCGCGCGAGGGCGCGCTCCATGCGCTCGCGGATGTCCTGCTTGGGCGCGGGCGCGAGCTCGAAGGCCGCCTCCAGCACGATCTCGTCGCGCGGCAGCGTGGTGGTGCGGTAACCCCAGAACACGTCGTCGTGCCCGTAGTGCCTGATGCCCTCGCCGGGCTTGTAGGTCACCACGTCGCGCACGCGCGAGCCGACCCACTCGGTGCGCGAGCCGGCGTTCATGGACACCGCACCGCCCACCGTGCCGGGCACGCCCACGGCGAACTCCAGGCCCGTGAGGCCGCGCGTCAGGGCCTCGTTGACCAGGCGCGCGAGCATGGCGCCCGCGCCGGCGGTGAGCACGCGTCCGTCCTCGGAGAGCGAGAACCGCGCGAACTCCCGGCCGAGCGTCACCACGGCGCCGCGGTAGCCCTCGTCGGCCACGAGCAGGTTGGAGCCCTTGCCCACCACGACCCACGGCACCCGCTCGCGCGCGAGCACCTCGATGGTGCGGCGCAGGGCATGGTAGCTATGGCAGGTCACGAACAGGTCGGCCTTGCCGCCGATCCGGTAGCTCGTGTGGCGAGCCAGCCGCTCGCCCTCCGCCACGTCGGTGTCCATCTGTCCCGAGAGCGCGTAGGAGGCGTTGAAAAGGCCCATGCGCGCTCCCTAGCGCTTGGAGCCGGCCGCCTCGGCGGCGTGCTCGATGTACTCGGGGCCCACGGTAGTCACGTCGCCGGCACCCATGGTGATCAGCAGGTCACCGGGCTCGCAGAGCTCGTCGATGGCCGCCATGAGCGCGGGGCGGTCGGATACGTAGCGCACGGTCTTGCCCGGGTGCTTGGCGAGCGTCACGTCGGCGAGCGTCTTGGAGGTCACGCCGGGGATGGGCATCTCGCCGGCCGGGAACACGTCGATCAAGATGAGCTTGTCGGCCTCGGCGAAGGCGTCGGAGAAGTCGTCCATGAGCGCCTGCAGGCGCGAGTAGCGGTGCGGCTGGAACACCACGCACACGTGTTTGAAGTCGAGGTTGGAGGCGGCGCGCAGGGTGGCGCGAACCTCGGTGGGATGGTGGCCGTAGTCGTCGACCACCGTGACGCCGCGCACGTCGCCCACATGGGTGAAGCGGCGGCGCACGCCGTCGAAGCTGGAAAGCGCCCGGGCGGCGGCCTCGGTGTCGAGCCCCAGCACCCACGCGGCGGTGAGCGAGGCGGCGGCGTTCAGCATGTTGTGGCGGCCCGGGTTGCTCTTGATCTCCACATGGCGGGAGGTGCCGTCGGGCAGGGTCACCTCGAAGGCCGAGCCGATGGCGTGCGCCCGCTCCGACTCGGTGAGGCTCACGTCGCAGCCCTCGGAGAAGCCGTAGGTCACCACGCGGCGGCCCGAGGCGTGGGCGAGCTCCACCAGACGCGCGGACTCGCCGCACACGATGACGGTGCCGGCCTCCCCCACAAGGCCCATGAAGGTCTTGAAGGTGTCCTCGATCTCGACGAGCGAGGAGTAGTGGTCGAGGTGGTCGGCCTCGACGTTGGTCACGATCACCACGTCGGGGTCCAGGTAGAGGAAGGAGCTGTCCGACTCGTCCGCCTCGCACACGAAGTACTCGGAGGAACCGTTGCGGCCGTTGGTGTCGTAGCCCTCCACGATGCCGCCGATCAGGAAGCTCGGGTCGAGCTGCATGCGGTCGAGCATGGTGGCGCACATCGATGACGTGGTGGTCTTGCCGTGCGTGCCGGCAACGGCCACGGTGGTGTAGCCGAAGGAGAGCGCCGAGAGCATCTTGGCGCGGTGCCACACCGGGATGCCCAGCTCGCGCGCACGGGCGAGCTCAGGGTTGGTCTCGGGGATGGCGGTGGACACCACCACGACGTCGGGCGCGAACTCGTCGATGGTCGCGGCCTCGTGGCCCACGCGGATCTGCACGCCGGCGCGGGTGAGCTGGCGGATGTAGCGGGAGGTCTTGAGGTCGGAGCCGGTGATGGTGAAGCCGCGCTCGTGCAGCACCAGGGCGATGCCGCTCATACCGGCGCCGCCGATGCCGATGAAGTGCGCCCGCTTGAAGTCGGGCGCGGTGGTGGTCTCGGGAACGGATATGGTGGACATACCTCTTCCTCCTGTGAAGCAGGGTCAATCTTTCAGATTGTAGCGCTTTGCCCCGACATTGCACGCAGTGCCGACCGCCGGGCCGCCCACGTGCGGCATGCCGGGGAAAAGGGCTAGAGGGCCTCGACGGCGTCGGCGAAGGCCTGGGCGGCACGGTCCTGGCCCAAGCCGCGTGCCGCGGCGCGCATGGCGTCGCGACGGGCCGCGTCCGTGAGCAGGCCGCGCAGCTCGGCCGCGAAGGCGGCACCGTCGATATCGGCGTCCGCGAACATCACGGCCGCGCCGGCATCCACCAGGTAGCGGGCGTTGGTCGTCTGGTGGTCGGCCGTGGCGAGCGGGTAGGGCACGAGCACCGAGGGCGCCGCCAGCGCGGCGATCTCGGCGATGCTCGAGGCGCCCGCGCGCGAGAGCACCAGGTCGACGGCGGCGAGCATGTCGCCCATGCCGTCGATGTAGGGGCGCAGGTCCCAGCGCGCGGCCTCCCCCTCGGTGAGGGCCAGCGCAGCGCGCGTGGCCTCGTAGCCGTCCGCTCCGGTGGAGTGCACCACGCGCAGGCCGGGGATGGAGAGCAGCTCGTCCTTGAGCGACGCCATGCGCTCGTTCACGTGCCTGGCGCCGAGCGAGCCGCCGAAGACCAGCAGCAGGGTCTCGTCCGCGCCCACGCCGAGCGCGGCGCGCCCTCGCGCGCGGTCACCGGCGAGCACGGAGTCGCGCACCGGGTTGCCCACGAACTTGATGGCCTGGGCCCGCGCGCCCTTGGCGCGGAACACCTCGGCCACGTCGGGCTGGGCGATGCCGATGAGCGAGGCGCGCTTGGCGGAGACCTTGTTGGCGAGGCCGGGCACCGAGTTCTGCTCGTGCAGGGCCACGGGCACCCCGAGCTTCACGGCCGCGCGCACGAGCGGCAGCTCCACGTAGGCGCCGAAGCCCACCACCACGTCGGGCATGAGCGCGGCGTCGGCGCGGAAGGCGCGGACGAGCCGGGCCTCCTCGCGCGCGAGGTGCGCGAGCGCGGTCAGCACCGTCCAGGGACGCGCGCGGTCGAAGCCCGTCACGTGCACGGGGAAGAAGTCGAATCCGGCCTCGGGCACCAGGCGCCCCTCGAGGCGGCGGGCCTCCCCGAAGAAGCGGACCTCGTGCCCGCGGCGGCGCAGCTCCTCGGCGAGCGCGAGTGCCGGGTTCACGTGCCCGGCGGTACCGCCCGCGGCGATGGCGACCTTGAGCTTGCTAGCGGTCATGGCGCGACCCCCTCCTGTCCCGGTCGCGCGCGTCGGCGCGCGAGCCGTAATCCTCGTCTTCGTACCCGCGGGTGCGCACGCCCTCGCGGCGCAGGCGCGCCGTGGGGTCGGCGTTCAGGTCAACGCGGCCGTAGCCGGAGCCGGACGGGCCGGCCAGCGGCACCGATCCGCGGCGGGACGGGCGCGGCGCGGGCGTCCGCTCGGCGTCGGGAGCCCCCTCGTCGGCACGGGCGGGTCCGGACGCTCCCCCATCGTATACGGAGAAGCCCCGCGAGTGCGCGGCGGAGCGGCGGGTCGGCTGCCCGGCGGTGCTGCGGCCAAGGTGGCTCGAGACGTCGTCGGCCGTCGAGGGGGCGCCGGCGGCATCGGACGCCGCGGCGCGCCCGCCCGCTGCGCCCGCGCCCAGGCGCCCCAGCACCGCGAAGGCTCCGCGGCGGGCGCTGTGCGGGTTACCGTCGCGGCTCTCCACCGACACGCGCACGATCAGCCCCGCCATGATGAGCGAGGCAAGTATGGACGAGCCGCCGTAGCTGATGAACGGCAGGGGCTTGCCCGTCATGGGCGCGACGGAGAGCACGCCCAGGGCGTTGATCAGGGCCTGGACGGCGAGCGCCGTGGCGCACCCCGAGGCCACGAGCTTGCCGTAGAGCGTGGGCGCCTGCCGCGCGATGCGGAACGCCGCCACCACCATCACGGCGAACACCAGGAAGAGCGCGAGCATCCCCACCAGGCCCAGTTCCTCGCCGATGATGGCGAGGATGTAGTCGTTGTGGGCCTCGGGCAGGAAGTTGTACTTCATGGTGGAGTTGCCCAGGCCGCGGCCGAAGATGCCGCCCGAGGCGAACGACATGATGGCGAGCGTGGCCTGGTAGCCGTTGCCGTAGGCGTCGCTCCAGGGGTCGAGCATGACCTGGAAGCGCACCAGGCGGTACGGGGCGATGGCCACCCAAAAGGCCATTCCGACCACGGCCACGATGCCCCCGACACCGAGCCATTTGAAGGGCATGCCGCAAAGCAGCGCCATGGCCACGAGCGTCGCGGCCAAAAGGATGGGGGTACCGGAGTCGGGCTCGACGGCGATCAAGGCGATAAAAAAGACCGCATACCACAGGGTATATTTGGCAAACGCCTTCCCATCCATATCGCGCCTCTGGTAGTAGCGATACATCGCCCAGGCCATGAGCACGATGATGAGGGGCTTCGCGAACTCCGAGGGTTGCAGCGTGATGCCGCCGATGGCGATCCAGCGCTTGGCGCCTCCCACGTTCGTGCCGAACAGCTTGACGAACGCGAGGGCGCCAAGGAGCGGCCAGGAGAGCATGGGGGCGAAATGCGTGGCCAAGGTCTCCAGCGAGAACAACCTGCTCTTGGCGATGAAGACGGCCGCCAGCGTGCCGACCAGGGCGAAGACGAGCTGACGCACCAGGAAGTACGTGGAGCTGCCGTTCTCCTTGAGGGCCTCCACCGAGGAGGCCGAGTAGACCATCACCACGCCGAAAATCGTGAGCAGGGCCACGCAGGCGATGAACACGAGGCGCGGGCGCATGATGCGCGCCGGCACCCCGCCGATGAGCCTCTCCATGAGGGCGCCGTGAGCCTCGCCGGCGGCACGCTCGACGCGCTCGCTTCGGGCGTCGCGCGCTCGGTCGGCACCGGGCGCGGGAACCTCCCCGCGCGGGCCGCGCGCGGGGCTATCGGGGGTCAGGGTGTCTGCCACGGTACTCCTCGGCTACTCGCGCCCCGCCTCGGCGGCATCGGCCGCCGCGCAGGCACGGATCTCTTCAACATAGGACTTGAAGGCGCGGCCGCGCTCCTCGTAGCCCGAGAACTCATCGAACGACGAGCACGCGGGCGAGAGCAGCACCACGTCGCCGGCATGCGCGAGCGAGCGGGCCACGTCCACGGCGTCGCGCAGGTCGTCGGCCTCGGCGATGTCGATCTCGCCGGAGCCGGGCGCGGCCTCGAGCGCGGCGCGGAAGCGCCCGCGGGCCTCGCCGAAGCACACCACGGCCGCGGCCTCGCGCGCCACGGTGAGCATGAAGTCCTCGAGCGGCGTGCCCTTGTCGTGGCCGCCGAGCATGAGCACCACGCGCGCACCCGGGAAGGCCGCGAGGGCCTTCTCCACCGCGTCGGTGTTGGTGGCCTTGGAATCGTTCACGAAGCGCACGCCGCCCACCTTGCCGCACGGCTCCACGCGGTGCTCGAGCGGCGCGAAGGTGGTGAGGCCCGTGGCCACGAGCGCCGGGTCCGCCCCGCATGTTATTGCCGCCGCGGCGGCGCAAAGCGCGTTCACCACGTTGTGGTGCCCGTGGATCTGGAGCTCGTCCACGCGGGCGAGCACGTGCTCGACCCCGCCCAGGCGCACGGTGAGCGCGCCCGTGCGCACGAAGGCGGCGTCCGGGCCGCCAGCATCCTCGGCCGCCACACGGCAGATGCGCCGCCCGGGCACGTAGACCTCGTCGGAGAAGGCGGCGATGCCCTCGTCCTCGGCGTCCACGATGGCGAGGTCGCCCTCGCCCATGTTGCGGAGCAGACGGATCTTGGCGCGGGCGTAGTTCTCGTGCGTGCGGTGCCACGCCAGGTGGTCGGGCGCGATGTTCAGCAGCACGGCCACGCGCGGATGCAGCTCGCTCGTGGTGGCGATCTGGTAGCTCGAGAGCTCGGCCACGAACCAGCTGCCCGGCTCGCGCGCGTCCACCGCGTTCGTTGGCGGCTCACCGATGTTGCCGACCGCGTGGCTCGCCATGCCCGCGGCGCGCAGCAGGTGGTCGGTCAGCGAGGTCGTGGTCGTCTTGCCGTTGGTGCCCGTGATGGCGCACCAGCGCTCGGGCGAGAGCCGGTAGGCGAACTCGGGCTCGCCCATGACCTCGCCGCTCGCCGCCACGGCCGAGGCGAAGAAGCCCGAGAACTCGGAGATGCCCGGGCTCGCCACGCACACGTCGTAGCGGCCCTGAACGTCCTCCGTGCCGTGCACGAAGGCGACGCCCGCCGCCTCGAGCGCGCGCGTGCGCCCGTTGGGCTCGCTGGCGCCCCCGCCGTAGACGGTCACGGACTCTACGCGCCCGCCAAGGTGGGCTGCGCCCCACGCGGCCACGTCGAGGCCCGTGGAGCCCTGGCCCAGCACCAGGAGGCTGAATGCTTGCGGCAACGGCATGCGAAGATCACTATCCCAACTGGAAGAACAGGGCGAGGCCCAGAGCGCCGAAGGCCGCGGCCACGATCCAGAAGCGGATCACGACCTTGGTCTCGGCCCAGCCGAGCTTCTCGAAATGATGGTGGATGGGCGCCATGAGGAAGAGGCGCTTGCCGGTGGACTTGAAGCTGACCACCTGGATGATCACGGACAGCGCCTCGATGATGAACAGCAGGCCCACCACGAGGGAGACGACCTCGGTCTTGGAGAGGATCGCCACGGCTGCGAAGCCGGCGCCCAGCGCGAGCGAGCCGGTGTCGCCCATGAAGATGCTCGCGGGGTAGGCGTTGAACCAGAGGAAGCCGATGCAGCCGCCCGCGCACGCCGCGCAGAACACGGCGAGGTTGGCGTCGCCGCGCAAAAAGCAGAAGGCCGCCATCACGAGCATGGCGACCATGACGGTGCCGCCGGCCAGGCCGTCAAGGCCGTCGGTGAGGTTCACGGCGTTGGACATGCCCGCGAACAGCAGGAACACGAAGATGAAGTACAGCCACGGGATGGACAGCTGCATGCCGCCCACGGTGAAGGTGGTGGTGAGCGCCCCCAGCCCGATGGTGAAGCCGCCCGGGAAGGTGATGGTCGGCATGACGTTCAGCCAGTTCACGCCCACGAAGAAGAAGATGAACACGATGACGGTGAGGCCGATCATCTTGCCGGCGGGCGTGAGGCCGAGCGAGCGGCCCTTGAGCACCTTGGTGGCGTCGTCGAACAGGCCGAGCGCGCCGGTGGCGAGCGCCGCGCCCACGGCGAGGAAGAGCTCCAGGGTGGGGCGACCCACCAGCACGCAGGAGATGACGATGGACACGAGGATGACCACGCCACCCATGGTGGGCGTGCCCTGCTTCACGAGGTGGCGCTTGGGGCCGTCGGCGCGCACCTGCTGGCCGATGCCCTCGACCTTGAGCAGGCGGATCCAGAAGGGCATGATGGCCGCGCACACGAGCGCCGCCACGAAGAGCGCCAGGAAGACCTGGTAGGTGGGGTAGGCGGGATTTCCGATCATCAGCAGCACACCTCATCAACGAAACGGTCGAGCCCCATGAAGCGGGAGGCCTTGACGAGCACCACGTCGCGCGCGCCGAGCACGCCGGCGTAGCGGCGGACCAGGCGCTCGCAGTCGGGCACCTGGGCCACGGCGTCCTCGGGCATGCCGAGCATGCGGGCGGCCTCGGCCATGGCCTCGGCCCCCTCGCCGCCCACGCACACGAGCAGGTCGGGGCGCTTGGCCGCGGCGTAGGCGCCCACGAGCGCGTGCAGACGCGGGCCCTCGCAGCCGAGCTCGCCCATGTCGCCCAGCACGGCGATGCGGCTCCCCTCGCAGGGCAGCGACGAGAGCAGGTCGAGCGCGGCGGCCATGGACTCGGGGCTCGCGTTGTAGGAGTCGTCGATAACGCGCGCGCCGCAGGAGGCCGGGCGCACCTGCTGGCGGCGGCCGGTGATCTCGAGAGCGCGGAAGGCCTCGTCGACCATGTAGCCGGCGATGCCCATGTCGTGCGCCACCGCGGCGGCGAACAGCGCGTTCACCACGGACTGGCGCCCCGGGATGGAAAGCGCCGTCTTGAAGCTCGCGCCGTTCTCGAACGTGATGTCGAAGGTCGGGAAGCCCGCCCCGTCCACCTCGATGTTGGCCGCGGAGACGTCGTCGTCGGGGGTGGTGCCGGCCAGCAGCACGTCGATGCCCGCCGGCTTGGCGAAGTTCTCGATGATGAACGGGGTGTAGTCGTCCTCGCCGCAGAGCACCAGCTTGGCGTGGCGCCCCTCGAAGTTCTCGGAGCTCGCGGGCATGCCGGCCACGATCTCGGCCTTGGCGCGGGCGATGTTCTCGCGGCTGCCGAGGTTGCCGATGTGCGAGGTGCCGACCTTGGTGATGATGCCGTAGGTGGGCTGGGCGCAGCGCGAGAGGCGCTCGATCTGGCCGGCGCCGTCCATGCCCATCTCGAGCACCATGACCTCCACGTCGCGCGGGGCGGAGAGGATCGTCAGCGGCATGCCGATGAGGTTGTTGTAGTTGCCGCGCGTGGCGTGCACGCGGTAACGGGAGCCCAAGATCTTGGCGAGGACGTCCTTGGTGGTGGTCTTGCCGATGGAGCCCGTCACGCCCACCACGGTGCAGCGCAGGCGGCTGCGGTAGCCCTGCGCCAGGCGCAGCAGGAACTCCTCGGGGTCCTCGCAGGTGAGCACCGCGCAGCCGTGCTCGTCGGCCAAGCGCAGCAGGGCGCGGTCGGGCTCGGCGGTCATCACCACGGCGCCGGCCCCGGCCTCGATGGCCGCCGGCGCGAAGGCGTTGCCGTCCACCCGCTCGCCCGGGAAGGCCACGAAGATGGAGTCCTCCCCCACCTCGCGCGAGTCGATCACCACGCCGCGGCACACGCGGTCGGCGTTTCCCGTCCAGGGCTTGGCACCCGTGACCTTCTCCAGGTACCTGACAGCGATCTCTACCATGCCCATCCTCCGTACGGATACAGTAACCGGTCAAGTCTAGCAGGAGCGCGTGTGCTAGATGTGCAGCCTCGCCCCGCGGCCGCGCGGCTAGGAGCCCTGCTTGATGCCCAGCGCGTCGATGGCCGCCTGCATAATGGTGCGGAACGGCGGGATGGCGAAGGCGGAGTTGTTGGCCGTGCCGTCCAACGTGATGTAGACCATCGCGCGCGGGTCGGAGGGCGAGGTGAAGCCGATGAAGGAGGCCATGTTGTTGCCCTCCTCGTAGCCGTTCTCGCCGGCGCGCTCGGCGGTACCCGTCTTGCCCGCGATGGTGTAGCCCTCGATCTGCGCGGCCTTGCCCGTGCCCTCGGCCACCACCGTCTCCATCATCGAGACGACCTGCTCGGCCGCCTCGGCGGAGATGCAGCGGTCCTGCTTGGAGGTCCAGTCCAGCTCCTCGCCCTGCTTGGACTTGAGAAAGTGAGGGTTGGGCATGAGCCCGCCGTTGGCGATGCCCGCGATGGCGCGCATAATCTCGATCGGCGCCGCGGCGATCGACTGGCCGAAGGACATCGCGCCCAGGCTCGCGCCGTCGTACTCGGAGCGGTCCTTCACGATGCCGGGGCTCTCGCCGGGGAAGTCCACGCCCGAGGACGCGCCGCCGATCTGGTAGCGCTCCAGGTACTTGGCGAAGTTATCCTCGCCGACTTTCTCGCCCACGAGCACCATGCCCGTGTTGGAGGAGCGGCGCAGGATCTCGCGCAAGGTCATGTCCATGGTGTAGTCGCGCTGGTCCACGTCGGAGATGTCGTCGCTGCCGGCCTTGACCGTGGCGGGAACGGTGAAGTTGGTGTCCGGGTCCATGATGCCGAGGTCGATCGCCATGCCGGCCACGATGGGCTTGAACACGCTGCCGGGCTCGTAGGCGTCCGAGACCACGCGCAGGTTCATGTCCTCCGTGCGGGCGCTGGCAAGGTCGTCCTGGCTGTAGGTGGGGTAGCTGCACGCGGCGAGGATCTCGCCGGTGGTGGGGTCGCACACCACCGCAGAGCCGTACTTGGCGCCGGCGTCCTCCACGGCCTGGGCCATGGCCTGCTCGGCCGCCTGCTGGATGTTGGCGTCGATGCAGAGCACCAGGTCCACGCCGTCTTGCGCTGCCTCCTTCTCGTAGGCGCCGCCGGCTACGTAGCCGCCGTCCGCCGCGCGCTCGCGCACGAGCGAGCCGTTGGTGCCGGTCAGGACGTCGTCGTAGTAGCTCTCCAGGCCCGTGATGCCCTGGTTGTCCAGGTTCACGGTGCCGAGCACCTGCGAGGCCAGGCCGCCGTAGGGGTACACGCGCTTGACGGTGGGCTCGAACTCGATACCCGAGATCCCCTTGGCGCGCAGCTTCTCCACGTCCTCCTCGTCAACCTGGCGCTGGATGTAGTTGAAGGTGGTGTCGGCCTGGCACAGGTCGAGCGTGGTCTCGCGGTCAACGCCCAGTACGTCCACGAGCGCCAGCACCGCCTTCTTGGTGTCGGTGATGAGCTGCGGGTTCACGTAGACGTTGCTGCACTCCACGCTCGAGGCGAGCACGTTGCCGTTGCGGTCGTAGACCGTGCCGCGCTTGGCGAACAGCGTGGTGCTGGTTAGGCGACGGGCGTTGGCCTCGCCCACGTAGCGGTCATGGGAGAGGACCTGGTAGTCGAGTAGGCGGGCCAGGCCGAAGGCGCCGGCGACGCCGAGCGCCCCCAGCACGAACCGGCGGCGGGAGAGGAAGGTCTCCTCAAGCCGCGCCTCCTCGCGCTCGCGGGCGCGCTCGGAGCGCGAGGGGCCGAGCTCGGTGCGGGCCGCGCGGCCATAGGAGGCACGGGAGCCCGTGCGGGGGGCGCCGGCGCGGTCGGCGCCCCCAGCCATGCGAGGGCCGCGGCGGCCGGGGGCGTTCCCCGACCCGCCGCGGCCCGATCGATCGCGATATGACATGTACTAACCTGCCTGGGAGGGGTTCGCGGCGGAGGCGTCCGCCGAGCTCACGTCGATGGTCACGCCGTCCGTGGCCTGCCCCATGCCGAGCATGGACTCGGCGAGGTCGCGGATACGCGTGCTGGAACCGTAGACGGAACGCATGACCTCGAGGTCGGAGGTCTCGGAGGCGGAGGCCTCGAGCTCGGAGGCGATCGAGGCGTTGTCGTTCAGCGCGGCGGCCGTGAGGCTCGCGATGGCGACGCGCGCACCGCCCAGGGCGCAGAACAGCGCGGCCACGACGAACACGGCGCGCAGCACGCGCACGTAGGCGGGGCTGACGGCCTGGTCGGCCTTCTTGCCCGCGCCCGTGAGGACGTCGAGGCGGGGGCGCTCGGCGACCTGCGGGCGCTGCAGCTCGGGGGCCGCGGACCCGTAGGTGTAGGCCTCGGACTGCATATCATAGGCATAGGCTGCATTGGAACTACGGTAACCCATGATATGCAACCTCCTTCCGGATCGGTACGTTCAAGCTTCGTTTCCGGGAGTCGGTGAAGACGGCCGCCTACAAGCGCAGGGCGGCGCGGATCTTCGCGGACCGGGCCCGGGGGTTGCGCGCCACCTCCTCGGCGGTCGCAACCAGGGGTTTGCGGGTAGTGACCTTCAATACCGGCACGTTCCCGCACACGCACACCGGAAGGTCCGGTGGGCAGGTGCATCCAAGGCTCTTGTCCTTGAACAGGTTCTTGACGATGCGGTCCTCCAGCGAGTGGTACGAGATGACGCAGATGCGCCCTCCCGGCATCAGCCAGCGGACGGCGGCCTCCAGGCCGCGCTCCAGCACATCGAGCTCGTGGTTGACCTCGATGCGGATAGCCTGGAAGCTGCGGCGCGCGGGGTGGCCCCCGTGGCGGCGCGCGGCGGCGGGGATGCCCGCCTTGATGACCTCCACGAGGTCACCGGTGGTTCGGATCGGCTCGCTCTCGCGGCGCCGCACGATCTGGCGTGCGATCTGGCGCGCGAACTTCTCCTCCCCGTAGACGCGGAGGATCCGGGCGAGGTCGGCTTCGTCGTAGGTGTTGATGACCTCAGCTGCGTTTAGGGTGTTGTTGCCCGGGTCCATGCGCATATCGAGCGGGGCGTCCTCGTGGTACGAGAAGCCCCTTCCGGGGATATCGAGTTGCGGGCTCGAGACGCCCAGGTCGAACAGGAAGGCGTCCACGCCCGGGACCTCCGCCTGGCACAGCAACCGGTCGAGGTCGCCGAAGTTCCCCTTGAGGAGCTTGTGCGGCGTGTCGGGGCACGCGGCGTCGAGCCGCTCCCCCGCTGCGGCGAGGGCCATGTCGTCCTGGTCGATGCCCAGCAGAAGACCGGTGGCGCCCACGCGCTCGGCCATCCTCACGGAGTGGCCGGCACCGCCGAGGGTGCAGTCGCAGACGACCTTGCCCGGCCCCAGCTGAAGGCTCTCGAGCACTTCTTGAAGCATCACGGGTTCATGCCGATATTCGGATGTCAACGATCCCACGTCTGTCCGCCTTTCCATCAGTCCTCGCCGAAGAAGATGCTCGCCAGGTCCTCGTCGGTCTGCTCGGCCTGCATCTCGTCCCACGTGGCGCGGTCCCAGATCTCCAGGTGGTCGAAGTTGCCCACCACGGTCACCTCGCGCGAGAGGTGCTTCTTCTCGCGGAGCTTCTCGGAGAGGCCGATACGCGAGGCGGAGTCGATATCCATCGGCGTCGCCAGCGAGTTCAGGCTCCTCATGAGCATCTGGTCTTCGCGCTTGCGGGCGTCGAAACCGCCGCGCTTCTCGAAGAGGCCCAGCACATACTTCTCGAACGCGTCCTCCGAGAAGACGTACAGGGCGTCGGCATCCAGGGCGGGCAGGACGTACACGTGGTCGCTCAAGTCCTTGCGGATGGGAGCAGGCAGGGAAAGACGGCCCTTCGCATCGAGATTGCGCTCGTACGTTCCGGTCAGTATCACTGCTGCGCCCCTCCTCTCGGCTACTCGGTTGGGCGTGTACGGGGAGCCACCCCGTCTGTCGACGCATTCAATAATATGGGCAGCCAACCCCTTTCGCAACATTTTTTCCCACTCGCTCCCCCACCATCCCCTCTTTTCCCCCACCATGGGAAGCGTCACTCCAGGGGAGCGGATTTGCTGAACACAACATCTTGTGTCAGATATTGAGAACGTCCCCCATAACTCGCTCGCGCGGGGGCGGGGCTAACCTTCGACCTGAGGTTTAACCGATTTTCCGGGCACCGCGCGGGAGTTGTGTCCGGCCGGTGAACCCGCAGGTGAGAGGGGTGTGGGTCGAAGTGGGGCGCTCTTGGGGGCGCTGCGCGCGGCGCGGGTTCGCGCAGCGGGAGACGGGGTGGCGAGTATACCCCTATATCCTGTTGGGAAGAGCCCGAAACGGGCTCCGAAAGGCCGGTTTCGGGGCTTTTCCGGGCGGCGCGCACGCCGGTCCGCCGCGGGGCCGCGTTCGGCACCCGCGCGGTGCCGGGCGGTATGCGCCGACGTCGCGGCGCCCCGTTTCCCACCGCGCCCCACCGAGGTGCCCCGGCGCCGCCACCGCGCCGCCCGGGCGCGCCACCCGGCGCCCCCGCGCTCCCCTCGCCTCCCACCAAGCCGCCCCCGGCACACGGGCACCGCGCGGGACGCCGAGCCTCGGGTCGGCTGCGGGCGGGCGCGGCCCGCGAGGGCGCTAGGCGCGCGGGTGGGCGGCGAGGTACTCCTCGCGGGCCATCGTGCGGTCCACGTGCGTGTACACCTGCGTGGTGGAGATGTCCGCGTGGCCCAAGATCTCCTGCAGCACGCGCAGGTCGGCACCGCCCGCGAGCATGTGCGTGGCGAAGCTGTGCCGCAGCGTGTGCGGGTGCAACCCCTCGATGCCCACGGCGCGCCCGTAGCGCTCGCATACGGCGTGGACGCTCTGGCGCGAGAGCCGCCCGCCGCGCGCGTTCAGGAACACCGCCGGGCTCGCGGCGCCGCGCGCGTGGCCCGCGAGCTCGCGGCGCGGCCCGGCGAGATAGGCTTCGAGCGCCGCGCGCGCCGAGCCGGCGATGGGCGCCAGCCGCTCCTTCGACCCCTTGCCCACCACGCGCAGGAACCCCTCGTCCAGGTAGAGGTCACGCTCGTCGAGGCCTGTAAGCTCGCTCGCGCGCAGGCCGCAGCCGTAGAGCACCTCGAGCGCCGCGCGGTCGCGCGCGCCGGCGGCCGTGTCGGGGAAGGGTTGGTCCAGCAGAGCCGCGGCCTGCTCCACGGTGAGGTAGTCGGGTAGCGGCGAGGCCTTCTTGGGCTGGCGCAGGGCCGCGGCGGGCGTGGCGTGCGCGAGGCCCTCGCGCGCGAGGAAGCGGTGCCACCCGCGCACGCTCGCGCAGGCGCGCGCCACCGAGGAGGAGGCGTAGCCCGCGGCCCGCAGCGCGGCGAGGAAGTCCTCCACGTCGCAGCGGGAGACACCGTCGGGCGCCGTGATGCCGCGCTCCAGCAGAAAGCCGATATAGGTATCGAGGTCGCGCCGGTAGCCCGCCTGCGTGTTGGCGGAAAGGCCGCGCTCCAGCGCCAGGTGGCCCAGGTAGGCGTCGCGGTCGCGCTCCAGCGCCGAGCCTCCCACCAGGGGCGCCGACGGGATCGCGTCCCGTTCTATATATGTGCGAGCGCCGCCCATGGCCCTCCTCACCCGCGAGGCCCTCCCCCGCGCCTTCGGCCCCACGATACCGCATCGCCCGGGCGCCGACGGATAACATGTGCCCCGGGCGGTCGCCATCGCGGAAAAAGGGGCGCCGACCAAAGCCGGCGCCCCTCGCACGCTACCGCTCGTCCACCGGATTCGCCGGCGTCACCTCGTGACGGCCCACGCCCTCGTGCCGGGCCACCGCCGCGCGCACGAACTCGCGGAACAGCGGGGCGGGCTTGGTCGGGCGGCTCTTGAACTCCGGGTGCGCCTGCGTGGCCACGAACCACGGGTGCTCACTCTCGGGGAGCTCCACCATCTCCACCAGGCGCCGATCGGGCGAGGTGCCCGAGACCACCAGCCCCGCGCACTCCAGCCGGTCGCGGAAGGCGTTATTGAACTCGTAACGATGGCGGTGCCGCTCGTACACCAGCTCCTCGCCGGAGTACGCCTCGCGCGTGAGCGTGCCGGCCGCCAAGCGCGCCGGGTAGGCGCCCAGGCGCATCGTGCCGCCCTTGTCGTCCACGTCCTCCTGGCTCTCCATGAGGTCGATCACCGGGAACTCCAGGTCGTCGTCGAACTCCGTGGAGCCAGCGCCGGCGAGCCCGGCCACGTCGCGCGCGAACTCGCACACGGCCACCTGCATGCCCAGGCAGATGCCAAGGTAGGGCACCTTGCGCTCACGGGCGAAGCGCGCCGCGCAGATCTTGCCCTCCAGCGCGCGCTTGCCGAAGCCGCCGGGCACCAGCACGCCCGAGACGTCGCCGAGCACACCCTCCACGTTGGAGTCGTCCAGCGCCTCGCCGTCGACCAGCTGCACGTCCACGTGGCGGTCGAAGAACACGCCCGCGTGGCGGAGCGCCTCGATCACGGACAGGTAGGCGTCGGGCAGCTGGGTGTACTTGCCCACCACGGCCACCTTCACGCGGTCGGCGTGCAGGTCGGCATGGCGGCGCTTGGCCAGGAAGCTTTCCCACGAGCCCAGGTCGCGCTCGCGCGGGTCCAGCCCCAGGCGCTCGCACACGCGCAGGTCGAAGTCCTGCTCGGCCATCATCTCCACCACGTCGTAGATGCTCTCGCAGTCCTCGTTGGTGAACACGCACCCGGCATCGACGTCGCAGAAGCTCGCGATCTTGCCGCGGATGCCGTCGTCGATGTGGTGGTCGCTGCGCAGCACGATCATGTCGGGCTGGATGCCGAGGCTCCGCAGCTCCTTGACGGAGTGCTGCGTGGGCTTGGTCTTGATCTCGTGCGCGGCGGCGATGTAGGGCACCAGGCTCACGTGGATGAAGCACACGTTCTCCGGGCCCGACTCCTTGCGGAACTGGCGCATGGCCTCCACGAAGGGTTGGCCCTCGATGTCGCCGATGGTGCCGCCCAGCTCGGTGATCACCACGTCGGAGCCGGTCTGCTCCTCGACGCGGCGGAACTTGTCCTTGATGGCGCCCGTCACGTGCGGCACCACCTGCACGGTGCCGCCCAAAAAGTCGCCGTGACGCTCGCGCGAGATGAGGCTCTGGTAGATGGCGCCCGTGGTGAAGTTGGAGTCTCGGGTGAGGTTCTCGTCGATGAAGCGCTCGTAATGGCCCAGGTCAAGGTCGGACTCATAGCCGTCCTCGGTCACGAAGACCTCGCCGTGCTGGAACGGGCTCATGGTGCCTGGGTCCACGTTGAGGTAGGGGTCGGCCTTCTGCATGGTGACCTTGTAGCCGCGGCTCTTGAGCAGGCGGCCGAGCGAGGCCGCGGTGATGCCCTTGCCGAGCGACGACACCACGCCGCCGGTCACGAAGATATGCTTTGCCATAGGTGGTTACCTGTGCTTTCCCGTAAAGACGTCTCGTGGGATGGATACTTTACGGGTCTTCATTGTAGGTTGGTAGGTATGGTCGCGCGGCGAGACACAGCATCGTAACAATCGGAGCGCGACACGGGCGAGCCCACGCGGCCCACCCCGTTCGCCGGAAATGAAGCGCACGCCCATTCATTGAGATGAAAATGCACGTTGATACCCGCCCCGAGTGCATTTTCATCTCAATGAACGCGGCGCACCCCCATGGCAATTGTTGATTGAGACGAATATGCACCCATGTCGAGTACGAAACGGCAGATCCATCTCAATGAACGCGGAGGGCGGGCCGCGTGGGCACGGCACGCGGGCTCAATGGCCCAACATACCGCCGGCCCGCGCGCAGCCGACCCGCTACAGACCGAACAGCGCTGGCCCAGCGCCCGCCGCGCGCCAGGCGGCCACGGCCTCGATGCGCTCGCGCATGCTCGGCAGGAGTCCCGCGGGCAGCTCGTCGGGGGCGAACCAGCCCACCTCCAGGCTCTCGTCGTCCGCCACGTAGGCCTCGGCGCTCCCCGCCGGGTCGATCTCGCACAAGAACAGCAGGTCCAGGTACTGCGTGCGGTCCCCGTTGGCGTAGACCGTCTCGCGCCCCTGGGCCGACACCCGCACGAGGGCGCGCGGCGCGCAGTCCACGCCCGCCTCCTCGCGCACCTCGCGCACGGCGGTGAGCGCCGGCTCCTCCCCCGGCTCGTTGATGCCGCAGATGAGCGCCCACGCCCCGTTGTCGGCCCGCCGACCCAGGAGCACGCGGCCGCGCCCGTCCTCCACGTATGCCGTGACCCCGATGAGCCAGAGCGGGTCGTGGCCGATCTTCTCGCGCAGCTTCAAGATGAACTCGGGCGTCGCCATGGATGACCTCCCCGTATAGGCGCCATTCCCCAAACGGTATGCGGCGGCCGCGCCGCGCACCGGACCCCTCCATGATAAGCCTGTGCATCCCCCGCCGCGGCCCGCGGCATCCGGGCGGGGCGCTATACTTCTCGTTTGGACGAATTGCCCCCGACCCGAGAGGAGACGCGCCCCATGCGCAACGGATTCGACAACGGGAAGTACCTCGAGCTGCAGGCCCAGCACATCCGGGAACGCATCGCGCAGTTCGGCGGCAAGCTCTACCTCGAGTTCGGCGGCAAGCTGTTCGACGACTACCACGCCAGCCGCGTGCTGCCCGGCTTCGAGCCGGACACCAAGTTCCGCATGCTCAAGACCCTGGTCGACGATGTCGAGATCATCATCGCCATCAACGCCAACCATATCGAGAAGAACAAGGCCCGCGGCGACCTCGGCATCACCTACGACGAGGACGTGCTGCGCCTGGCCGACATCTTCCGCGGCGAGGGCTTCAAGATCGCGGCCGTGGTGCTCACGCAGTACGCCGGCCAGCCCGCGGCCGACGTCTTCCGCCGCCGCCTGGCCGACCTCGGCATCGAGTGCAAGCTGCACTACCCCATCGAGGGCTACCCGCACGACGTCGACCTCATCGTGTCCGAGGAGGGCTACGGCAAGAACGAGTTCGTGGAGACCACGCGCCCGCTCGTGGTGGTGACCGCCCCCGGCCCCGGCTCCGGCAAGCTCGCCACGTGCCTGTCCCAGCTCTACCACGAGCATGAGCACGGGATCGCCGCAGGCTACGCCAAGTTCGAGACCTTCCCCGTATGGAACCTGCCGCTTAACCACCCCGTGAACATCGCCTACGAGGCGGCCACCGTGGACCTGGACGACGCCAACATCATCGACTCCTTCCACCTGGAGGCCCACGGCGAGACCACGGTCAACTACAACCGCGACGTCGAGGCCTTCCCCGTGGTCAAGGCCCTCATGGAGAAGATCCTGGGCGAGAGCCCCTACCAGAGCCCCACGGACATGGGCGTCAACATGGTGGGTTTCGCCATCCACGACGACGAGGTCTGCCGCGACGCCGCGCGCGCCGAGATCGTGCGCCGCTACTTCACCGCCGCCGTGGGCGTCAAGCGCACCGGCACCGGGTCCGAGCAGGTGAGCCGCCTCAAGGCCATCATGCAGAAGGCCGGCCTGGACAAGGACTACCTGCCCACCCGCACCGCCGCGCTCACCCGCGAGGAGGAGACGGACGGCCCCGTGGGCGCCATGATGTTGCCGGATGGCCGCGTGATCACGGGCAAGACCTCCGAGCGCCTGGGGGCCGCGAGCTCCCTGCTCATGAACGCGCTCAAGACGGTCACGGGCGTGGACGTGGAGCAAAACGTCATCGACGACGACGCGATCAACCCCATCTGCCGCCTCAAGACCGAATTCCTGGCGAGCAAGAACCACCGCCTGCACTCCGACGAGACGCTGATCGCGCTCTCTATCACGAGCGGCACCAGCGAGACGGCCGCCCGCGTTATCGAGGGCCTGGGCCAGCTCCGCGGCTGCGACGCGTTCTTCAGCGTGATCATCTCCGCCACCGACGAGCAGGTCTACCGCAAGCTGGGCATCAACGTGTGCTGCGAGCCCAAGTACGAGCGCCACACGTACTACCACCGCTAAACTACCATACGGAAACGCGCCCGCAAGGGCGCGTTTTTTTTTCGACGAAGATGGCGAAGCGGGGCCTGGGCGGCGACGATCAGCCGCCCAGGTCCCCACGCCCGCGGCCCGCGTCTCCGCGCCACGCCGCGTACCGCCACCATGCGCTCAGCCCTCCCCCGGCGCAGCTTGCGCGCAAAACAAAGCGCCCCCTCCCGCGCACGGAACGGAAGGGGGCAGAAAGGTAGGGTCCTCACCGGGCGAACAAGCGCGCCCGGATTAGACTGCGCTTAAGAGTGCCGGGCTACGGCACGATCACCATGCAGGCGATGGTGAGGATGACCACGCACGCGATCGTGAGGGTCACGATGACCTTCATCGCGAACTTGAGCCAGGTGGTCCACTCGATACGGGCGAGCGCCAGGCCGCCCATGATGGCGCCGGAGGTCGGCGTGAACAGGTTCACCACGCCGATGGCGCCGGAGAAGATCATGACCATGACCTCGGGCGAGAAGCCGAGCTTCACGGCCAGCGGGCCCATGATGGGCATGGACACGGTCGCCATGCCGGAGGTGGACGGGATCAGGAAGCTCAGCAGGAAGTAGACCGCGAAGCTCGCCGGGGCGAACAGGAAGCCGGACACGCCGGCCAGCGCGTCGGCGCAGAGGTTCAGCACGTACTGGTCCAGGCCGGTGGAGGCCATAAGCACGGACACGCCGCGCGCCAGCGCGATGATCAGCACGACGCTCATCATGTCGGCGGCACCGGAGATGAACGTGTTCACGATCGTCTTCTCGGACAGGCCGCCCACGATTCCGATCACGATAGCCATGATGAAGAACCACGTGGAGGCCTCGTCGAAGTACCAACCGCCCAGCGGCACGCCCGTCACGTAAGCGCTCCAGCCGAGGCTGGTCTGCACGTCGGAGGTGGACTCGCCCTCGACGGTGCCGTCCATCTCGGTGACGGTTCCGTTGGCCTCGTCGTAGGCGGCGGCTAGGTCGTCGCTCGTCACGGTATCGGTGACCTGCTCGTAGGAAGCGCCGGCGTCGAAGAAGTCGGCGACACCCTGGTTGAGGTCGGCCAGCGGGATGAAGCCCACGATCATGACGACGAAGGTGAACGCGAAGATGCCCAGCACGGCCTTCTGGCGACCGGTGAGCTTGACCTCCTTGTTCACCTCGGCCGCGGCGGCGCCATGCGCGGCCTCGGCGTCCTTGAGCTCCTGCATAGACAGGATGGTGGAGCCCTTGTCGGCCTTGACCTTCTTGGCGTAGCTCACGACGAAGAAGATCGAGATGACGGTGGTCACGATCCACAGCACGGCGCCCAGGCCGATGATGATGGACTGGTCCACGGCGATGCCGGCACTCTTGAGGGAGTCGACGGCGGCGCCCACGGCGAACGGGTTCACGGTGGAGCCCAGGCAGCCGCAGCCGGCGCCCAGAAGGACGGTCGCGGCGCCCACGAGCGGGTCGAAGCCGGCGGCCATCATGGTGGCGGCGAGCAGGGCATAGAACGGGACGGTCTCCTCGCACATGCCGTAGGTGGAGCCGCCCAGGGAGAAGATGATCATGAGCACGGGGATGATCATGATCTCGTTGCCCTTGAGCTTCTGCACCAGCACGGCGATGCCGTTGTCGAGGGCGCCGGTCTCGGTCATCATGCCGAGGAAGCCGCCCAAGATGAGCACGAACAGGCATACGGGAAGAGCATCGGCGAACCCGCGGACGGGCGCCATGAAGAAGTCGGGGAACGTTGCCGCGGTCACCTGGTCGGGCGCGATGCCCGAGACGGCCACGGTGACGAGGGCGACGATCGCCAACAGGATGAGAAGAATGGTGAACGACGACGGCATACCGCGCTTCTTCTTGGTATCAGTCATGGTTCTCATCCTCCCTTCTGGTCAAAAGGATGCCCGCGGCGGCGCCGGGTCCGTGCCGTGCGCTGCGGCGCCGGAACGCGGGAGGATACCAACGTCTCGCAGGGCGGGCACCGGGCAGGGCGCCCGCCCCTCGAGGGAGACAACGGATGGATGCGCTACTTCAGGGTCGCGTACATCACGGCCTTGATGGTGTGCATGCGGTTCTCGGCCTCGTCGAACACCTTAGACTGCGGGGACTCGAAGACCGCGTCCTCGACCTCCATCTCGGTGACGCCGAACTTCTCGGCGATATCGGCGCCGATGGTGGTGTTGGTGTCGTGGAAGGCAGGCAGGCAGTGCAGGAAGATCGCGGAGGGATCGGCCAAGGCCATGAGCTCGGTGGTGACGCGGTACGGAGAGAGCTGCTCGATGCGCTCGGTCCAGACCTCGTCGGGCTCGCCCATGGAGACCCACACGTCGGTGTAGATCACGTGGGCGCCGGCGCACGCCTCCTTGGGATCCTCGGTGAGCGTGACGGTGCAGCCGTTGGCCTCGGCGATCGGTGTGCAAGCGTCGATGACGTCGTCGGCGGGCATGCACTCCTTGGGCCCGCACGCCACGAAGTTCATGCCGAGCTTGGCGCACACGACCATGAGGGAACGGGCCACGTTGTTCTTGGCGTCACCCATGAACACCAGGGTCTTGCCCTTGATGTCGTAGTTGAAGTTCTCCTGCACCGTCAGGATGTCGGCGAGCATCTGGGTGGGGTGCCACAGGTCCGTGAGGCCGTTCCACACGGGCACGCCGGCCTTGGCGGCCAGCTCCTCGACGTCCTCCTGGGCGAAGCCGCGGAACTCGATGCCGTCGTACATGCGGCCGAGCACGCGGGCGGTGTCCTCGATGGACTCCTTCTTGCCCATCTGGGAGCTGCCGGGATCCAGGTAGGTCACGCCCATGCCGAGGTCCATGCCGCCGACCTCGAAGGCGCAGCGGGTGCGGGTTGAGGTCTTCTGGAACAGCAGGACGATGTTCTTGCCCTCGAGGTAGCGATGGGGCACGCCGGCGCGCTTCATGTCCTTGAAGTTCTTGGAGAGCGCCAGCAGGTACTCGATCTCCTCGGTGGAGAAGTCAAGCAGCTTGATGAAGCTCTTGCCGGAGAGGTTGACTCCCATGTTCGATTTCCTTTCGTTCGGTTCCGTGCGTTGCGGGCATATGCCCTCAAGGAAAACAGGATAGAGGTTGCGCGGCGCGGGGCAAGCCGAGTCGCCCGATCGCCGCGCATGCCCACCTCCACGCCCGGGCGCCCCAGATCGCCTTGGGGCGAGGTGGGGCGCCCGGGTATGGCGACTACAGGTCGGCGCGCCAGAAGGGCATGCTCATGCAGCGCGGGCCGCCACGGCCACGGGAGAGCTCGGCGGACGGGCAGACCAGCAGCTCCAGGCCCTCCTTGTACAGCACGTCGTTGGTGACGGTGTTGCGGGCGTAGACGCAGATCTTGCCGGGGGCCACGGCCAGGGTGTTGGAGCCGTCGTTCCACTGCTCGCGCGCCGCGGCGATGGGGTCGCCGCCGCCGCACGGGATCAGCTTCACGGCCGGCTGACCGGTGGCGTCGGCCAAGATGTGCTCGAGGGTGTCCTCCAGGACCTTGATGTTCACGTCACCGGAGTTCTTGCCGGCGGTGAGCTCGTAGACCTTCAAGGTGCCCATGATGGCCGGGTGTATGGTGAACTTGTCGTAGTCGATCTGGGTGAAGACCGTGTCGAGGTGCATCATCGCGCGGTTGTTGGGGATGTCGAAGGCCAAGATGCGCTCGATCTTGGAATCGGAGTTCCAGAAGATGTTCTGTGCCATGACGTCGATTGCCGCGGCCTGGGTGCGCTGGGAGATGCCCACGGCGAGCGTGGTCTCGTTGATGTTCAGCACGTCGCCGCCCTCGGTATGGAACGCGGCGTCGCGACGGAAGTACAGCGACACGTCCTTGTACTCGGGATGGTACTTGAAGACGTACTTGCCGTAGAGCGTCTCGCGGTTACGGGTGACCGAGTACATGCGGTTCAGGCAGACGCCGTCGCCCACCACGGCGAACGGGTCGCGCGTGAAGTAGAGGTTGGGCATCGGGTCGATGATCAGGTCGGACTCGGACTCGGTGTTGACCATGGAGTCGAGCGTGGTGGAGGATACGAGCGGCAGCTCCACCTCGGCCTTGGTGAGGCCGGCCATGGTCTTCTTCACGAACTCCAGGTTGTCCTCGATGGAGTTCAGCTTCTCGCGCACCACGGACGGCATGCGCTGGCCCTTGATGCCGGCCTCGGCGATGTACTGGTCGAGGAACTCCTCGCGGGCACCGGGGACGGCGTCGAAGACCTCGGCCACCAGGTTCTCGAGGTACACGACCTCGACGCCCTCGCCGCGCAGGATGTCGGCGAACGCGTCGTGCTCCTCCTGGGCGACCTCCAAAAACGGGACGTCGTCGAAGAGCAGGCGCTCGAGCTCGAACGGCGGTAGGTTCAGGAGCTCCTCGCCGGGCCGGTGCAGGCAGACCTTCTTGAGCGCCCCGATCTCGGACGGGACGTGCAGACCTTTCGTCATGGCCTCCTACCTTTCTATACGTGGGGTGCCGTGCACCCCTGCTTACCCTCTTGCATCGGAGGGGATTCCGTTTGGACGATTACTGTTATATCCAATTTCTTGATGCATGCGTACGTTACCCGCCAACGGTATGTTTTTGAATGCGAACGGTATATGTTTATGTCGATTCATAGTCCCTACTTTTATTAGATAAAGCGTTTACGTGGCTTTTTGATTGTAAGTTCTTCAAGACCTTTCCTAATTCTTGTGAATTTCGATACCTATATTTGCATAACTTTGAACTTGTTCTGCATATTTAGAACAAGCTGTGAATGAGGCTTATTCAGTGCTGCTATTCACTACTAGATTTGTTTTATCCATCTTAGAGGTTGTTGACATACCGTCTACGGGCCCGAACCGACCGCTCGCCGGCAAATCGCGAACGTGCAGGGCCCCTCCACCCCACCGAGGCGCGCGTTTTATTCATTTATGTAACGCGACGCGCCCCGTATGCGTTGTTTCGGCGGTACCCGGGCGGACAGGGCCGTGGGCCGAAACCGCTGGGATACACTGCGAGGTATGCAACCGAAGCACGACCGACCGAAAGGCCTCCCCATGAAGCTCACCGTCGAATCCATGATGTACGGCCCCGACGGCCTCGCCCGCACCGAGGAGGGCAAGGCCGTCTTCGTATCCGGCGGCGTTGTCGGCGATGTGGTCGAGGCGCGCGTGGTGGAGAGCGGCACGAGCTTCGACCGCGCCGTGGTCGAGGAGGTGCTGGAGCCCTCCCCCGAACGTCGCCAGCCCGCCTGCCCCTTCGCCGGCATCTGCGGCGGCTGCCCCTGGGGCGCGCTCTCCCGCACGGCGCAACTCGACGCCAAGGAGGCCAACCTACGCGACGCGCTTACGCGCATCGGAAAGTTCCCGGCCGAGGAGGTGGCGGCCCTCGTGCGGCCCATCCGCCGCGCCAAGGACGATTGGGGCTACCGCAACAAGATCGAGCTCGTCCCCAGCCACGACGGAAACCGGTTCCGCCTCGGCATGCACGGGCGCGACCCCGAGCAGATCGTGCACGTGGACGCCTGCCCCCTGTTCGAGAAGAAGTTCGCCCGCACCGTGAAGGGCGTGGTGGGCGCGCTCGGCTACCTCGGCAACTCCCGCGACCTCTCGCTGGAGCGCGTAGGCATCCGCGCCTCGCGGCGCACCGGCGCCCTCGAGGTGGCGCTCTGGACCCCCACCGGCGGTTTCCCGCGCGCCCAGGCGAGCCGCGTGATGGGCGACGCCGTCAAGGCCACGAGCGTGGTGCGCGTCATGAGCAAGGGCGAGAAGAAGGCCCGCCGCGTCTCCGGCGTGGAGATGCTCTCGGGCGAGGGCTCCTGGACCGAGAAGCTCGACGGCGAGCTGATGCGCCTCTCGGCCCCCTCGTTCTTCCAGGTCAACACCGGCGCCGCCGAGATCTTGATCGAGCTGGTCATGGAGGCGCTCCACCCGGCGGATGACGAGGTCGCCATCGACCTCTATAGTGGCGCGGGCACCTTCACGCTGCCGCTCGCGCGCCGCGCGGGCTTCGTGGCGGCGGTGGAGGCCTACGGTCCCGCCGTGCGCGACCTTCGCCGAAACCTGGAGCGAGCCAGCCTCGGCAACGTGGACGTGATCGGCGGCGACGCCGTGCGCGAGTTCCCCGACGAGGACGCCGACGTGCTCGTGGTGGACCCGCCGCGCGCCGGCCTGGCGCCCGAGGCGGTGGGGCTCATCGCCGGCACCGCCGCGCGCGACGTGGCCTACGTCTCCTGCGACCCGGCGACCCTCGCGCGCGACCTTCGGCGCTTCGTGGACGAGGGCACCTTCTGCCCCGTCTCGGCCACGCCGGTGGACCTCTTCCCCCAGACGTTCCACTGCGAGACGGTGGTCCACCTCACGCGCGCCTAGCGCCCCGCATCCGACCTTCACGCGAAGCGCCCCGTCCGCACGCTGCGGACAGGGCGCTTTCCTCAACGCCTTCACGCCGTGACGGTCCCGATATCGCGGACCGAGGGGATGCCGTGCAGGCCCTCCGCCCGCGAGACCCCGGCGACGATAGCCTCCTCGAGCGCGCGCGCGGCCAGAAGGCCCAGCAGGTCGAGCGGGTAGGCGGCCGAGGACTCGGCCCCCAGCGCGCCCGAGGCGAGCACGTAGACGGTATCGCCGTCGTTGGTGGTGTGTGTGGGCCTGATGGTATGGGCATAGGCATCCGCCGCCATCTGGGCGACCTTGGTCGCCTGGGCCTTGGTGAGCGCCGCGTTGGTAACCACGCAGGATATGGTGGTGTTGGCACGGGCCTGGGAGAGCGGCATCGCCATGCGCTGGGCCATTTCGATCATGGCCTCCTCCATGTCCAAGATGCCACCGTCCTCGCCGCGCACCCCGGCGATCGGCGCGAACGAGTGCGGGTCCACCACGTTGCCGCAGGCGTTCACCGAAACCACGGCGCCCACCTCCAGCGGCCCCAGCGCGAGGGCCCGGGCGCCCAGGCCGCCCTTCATGCAGTGACCGGGTCCCAGCAACTTGCCTACCGTGGCGCCCGTGCCGGCGCCCACGTTGCCCTCGGCGAGCGGCGCGCTCGGTGCGGCGTCGAGGGCCGCGGCGACGGCCGCCTCGCCCGCCTCCACACCCGGGCGCGCGGCGGCGTCGCCGAAGGCGAGGTCGAAGATGCAGCTCGAGCAGACGATGGGCGCGATCGCGGGACCCACCGGCAGGCCGATGCCGCGCCGCTCGAGTGCGCGCGCCGCGCCCGAGGCCGCCTCGAGCCCGTACATCGAGCCGCCCGAGAGGACCACCGCGTGCACCGCGTCCACGGTGTTCTCGGGGCGCAGCAGGTCCGTCTCGCGCGAGGCGGGAGCGCCGCCGCGCACGTCCACACCGCCCACGGCGCCCGCCGGACACACGATGGCCGTGCACCCCGTCCCGCCCTTAAGGTCGGTCCAATGCCCAAAAGAAAACCCCTCGATTCCCGCAATGGGGACGGAGGCGAGCTTCGACCGAGTATCTCCCATAGGACCAAATCCTCTCTATCCCAGGTCCGCGCGAAGTAAGCGCATCCCGAACGCCCTCGCATCGGGCGCGGCGTATACCGTCCCGCCCGCCCGTCAGAAGTCGCGCTCAGCTCGTTCGATGCGGCGCACCGTCTCCGCTATGGGCAAGCCCATCACGTTGTAGAAGTCGCCGTCGATGCGGCGCACGAGCATCCGGCCGCCCGCGCCCTGGATGCCGTAGGCTCCCGCCTTGTCGCGCGGCTCGCCGCTCGCCACATACGCGGCGATGCGCTCTTCCTCGAGCTCATAGAACTCGACGTCGGTTACGCTCACGAACGAGCAGGCACCCGCCGCGCCCAGCCCCGCGCGGGCAAGGCACACGCCCGTGGCGACCTGGTGCGTGCGGCCGGAGAGGCGACGGAGCATCTCGGTCGCCTCGGCGTCGTCGCGCGGCTTGCCCAGAAGCTCGCCGTCGATGGCGACGATCGTGTCGGCCGCCACCACCAGCTCGCCGGCGGGGGCAGCACCCGCCACGGCGAGCGCCTTGCCGCGCGCCAGGCGCTCTACGAGCTCGAAAGGCGCCTCGCCGGGACGCGGGGTCTCGTCGATGTCGGCCGGGCACACCTCGAACCCGTAACCCGCCTCGCGCATGAGCTCCACGCGCCGGGGCGACTGGGATGCTAAGATCACACGCGCTCCCTAGAGCTGGATGCTGTCGCGGACCTTGGCCACGGCGGCCTCGCCCGCGATATCGCCCAGCACGGCCAGGGCGAAGGGCAGGGCCTGGCCCATGGCGCTCGCGGTGATGATGTTGCCGTCCACCACCACGGTCTTCTCCCCCGCGTAGGTGCCCGCCGGGAAGCTGTCCTCGAAGCCCGGGAAGCACGTGGCGCGGCGCCCCACCAACAGGCCGAGCTCGCCCAGGATACTCGGCGCGGCGCAGATGGCGGCGACGTGCTTGTCGAGGGCAAAGGCGCGCACCGCGTCGCACACGCGCTCGTCGGCGCGCAGGTTGGTGGTGCCGGGCATGCCGCCCGGAAGCACCAGGTAGTCGTACTCGTCCAGATCGACCTCGTCCAAGGTGTAGTCGCAGGTGACGCAGATCTGCTGCGCGCTCACCACATCGCGCGTGTCCATGACGGAGACGAGCGAGCAGCGGACGCCCCCGCGCCGCAGCACGTCCACGGCGGTCAGGCACTCTATGGTCTCGAACCCATCGGCGGCGAGCACGGCAACGGAAGGCATGGGAACCCCTCTCAACGGCAGCGATTTGCATTCGGTTACTATACCCTAACCGCCCGACGGCCAATCCTCGCCGGCGCGGCCGCCGTTCATGAATCGGCGGTACCGCGTCCTATGCGTTTACTCTAGGCGACACGATCATCGCCTCGGAGGCGCTGCGCTCCACGGCCGACATGGAGCTGCTGCCCCGCCGCTTCGGGCGCCTCAACGCCCGCGGGGCGCCGGGCCTCTGCCCGCTCGTCACCGGGACCATGATCCAGGCGCCCGCCCTCGTCATGCTGCTGTCCAGGCAGGCCTACCGCTTCGCCTGCTCGCTCTGCACGGCCGGCATCGTCATGAGCTGGGCCCTCCGAGCGCCGCCATGGCGCGCTACGCCTGGCCGCGGCGGCATGAGGGGCACCTGCCATCGCTCGTGCTCGCGAGCGTCGCCACGTTCTTTCTCGTGGCAGCCGTGGCGCTCGCCGTCCACCTGCTCGCCACGGCCCGATCGAGCACAAGCGAAAAAGGGGCGCCCGCGCACAGACGCCCCCCTACACGGATGCCGACACGGCCCCGCGCTAGTTGAACTTGAAAATCTTTCCCGCCAGGCGGTACAGGCCGATCGTTGCCTTCTCCCCCGCCAGCGTGGGCAGGTTGGTGAACAGCCCCACCACACCCCAGCGCGCACGGCGGAACATACCCTCGTCGTAGGCCTTGAGGTCGGCCCACAGGGCATCGAGCTTGCCCGGTATGTCGGGGTCGTCGGACAGCTTGGAGAACACGCTGCAGATCGCCATCATTATCGTGAAGTATTGCATCATGTACGAGCGCAGGCGCGGCTCGGCCACGTCGGCGTGCAGATGGTAAGCCTCCATCATGATGCGCGTGATACGGAACTGCTGGTCCAGCCGGCGCACCATCGTGACCTCGTTCACGCTCTGCCCCTCGCGCCCGATGAAGTAGCGGTACAGGTCGATGTCCGCGTAGTACATGGTGCGGCAGTTGGGCAGCGGCACGTAGGCGTAGATGTTGTCCACGTAGAAGGTGTGGGCCGGCAACGGCAGGTCGTGCCCGCGCAGCACGTCGGTGCGGTAACACAGGCTGTGCATCAGCAGGTTCTGGCTCGGCAGGAACCGGCCGATCTCGCCCCAGCCGAAAACACGCTTGCGCGGCAGGCAATGGCGGTAGTTGATGGTCGCGTGCGTGCCCTCGTGGACCTTCTCGTACACGTAGTTGCTGATGAAGAGGTCCACGCGAAGGTCGCGCTCCTCGAAGCCGCGCAGCAGCGTGAGCATCGTCGAGAGCGCGGAGGCGTCGAGCCAGTCGTCGGAGTCCACGACCTTGTAGTAGGTGCCGCGGGCCTCACGCAGGCCGGCGAGCACCGCCATGCCGTGGCCGCCGTTCTCCTGGTGCACCGCGCGCACTATTCCGGGATATCGGGCCTCCCACTCGTCGGCCTTGGCGGCCGTCTCGTCCTGGGAGCCGTCGTCCACGATCACGATCTCGACATCCTTGGCGTAGGCGCTGCCCTCGAGGATGGACGAGATGCAGCGGTCCATGTCCTTGGCGGCGTTGTAGCTGGGGATACCGAAGGTGATGACTTTGTGCGTCGCCGGCTCGGCAGAGGCGGGGGCGGCGGTCTGCATGGCCCCTGCCCCCTTCCTCATCTCGAGATTAGGCATGACAGGCGATGATCTCGTCGGACAACTCGAGCGCGGACTCGGTCACGGCGTCCATGTCGTAATAGCGGTACTCCGCCAGGCGGCCCACCGGGTGGAAGTTCGTCACGCCCTCCACGCGCTCGAGGTAGCGCTCGTACAGGGCGCGGTTCTCGGGGTCGATGATGGCGTAGTACGGGGTCTGGCCGCTGCCGGGCTCGTAGGCGTGGCTGTACTCGCGCATGATGGTCGTCTTGCCGGGCAGCTCCTGGCCGGTCATCTTCTTGAACTCGGTGATGCGCGTGAAGTCCTCGGACACGGTGTAGTTCACGGTGCCCACGGGCTGGAACTCGTCTTGGTCAAGCGTCTCGAACCTCATATCAAGCGTGCGGTACGGAAGCGCGCCCAGATCCAGGCCGAACAGCTCGTCGAGCGGGCCGGTGTAGACGACCTCGCCGCCGTAGACCTGGCCGTTCACGAGCACGTGCGTGTCGTCCACGGAAAGCAGGTCGCGAGCGTCCACGTCGCAGAACACGTCGATCAGGTCATGGTCGAGCATGCTCTCGAACATCTTGGTGTAGCCCTTCTCGGGCATGCCCTGGAAGGTCGTCTGGGGGAAGTACCGGTCGTCGTCACCCACGAACACGGGCACGCGGCCGGTGACGGAGGGGTCGATCTGGTCGGGCGTCTGACCCCACTGCTTCATGGTGTAGTGGAGGAAGACGTTCTCGTACACGTAGTCGGCCACCTCGGCGAGCTCGGGGTCGTTCTGGCGGCGGAGCTCCATGATGGGGACCTTCTTGTTCTCGCCGAAGGTGTCGACGAGCTTCTTGTAGAGGGCCTCGCCATGCTCCTCGCCGAAGGCGAGCTTCAGGCTCTGGTGGTTGAAGGGCACGGGCATCAGGGTACCGTGGATGTCGGCGAGCACCTTGTGCTGGTAGGGCGTCCACATGGTGAAGCGGGAAAGGAAGGAGTCCACGCGCTCGCTCGTGGTGTGGTAGATATGCGGGCCATAGAGGTGGATGAGCACCCCCGCATCGTCCAGGCAATCGTAGGCGTTGCCGGCGATATGGCTGCGACGCTCGAGGACGGCAACGCGGAACCCCGCGGTCTCCGCCAAGCGGCGGGCACAGACGGAACCGGCGTAACCGGCGCCCACGACGATCATATCGTACTCATGCGGGTTGAAGCCCTGAGGCAGGCCAGAGCTGATGTCCATCGACTCTCCTTGAACGTAGGTAGGCGCAGCGTCACGGCGCCCGATTAGCCTAGAAATTATAGCGCCTGGGGCCGTATAATGAGCGATGTCACACAAGGAATGCTCAACACACCTGCACGGACATGGCCTGAGCTGGGATTATTCCCCATTTCTCGCCGTTTGGGGGGAGCTGGGCGCGCAAACGAAGGAGAGACATGAGTGAGTTCCTGAGCCGCATGAAGGCGGCAGCCAAGGCGGACAAGAAGACCATCGTCCTGCCCGAGGGCGAGGACCCGCGCACCATCGAGGCCGCCCGCAAGATCATCGCGGAGGACCTCGCCAACATCGTGATCCTGGGCGACCCCGCCGCCATCGACGTCCCCGGCGCCACCGTGATCGACCCCCGTAACGCCGAGCAGAACGAGGCGTACGCCCAGAAGTTCGCAGAGCTGCGCGCCAAGAAGGGCGTGACCATCGAGCAGGCCCGTGCCCAAGTCATGGACGCCACCTACTTCGGCACCATGATGGTCAAGATGGGCGATGCCGACGGCCTCGTCTCCGGCGCCTGCCACTCCACCGCCGACACGCTGCGCCCCGCGCTGCAGATCCTGAAGACCGCCCCGGGCACCAAGCTCGTCTCCGCCTTCATGGTCATGTGCACCAAGACCCCCGAGTACGGCTCCGAGGGCACGGTGATCTTCGCGGACTGCGGCCTGAACATCGCCCCAACCGCTGACGAACTCGCCGAGATCGCCATCGCGTCGGCCAACAGCTGGAAGACCTTCATGGGCGAGGTCGAGCCCAAGGTCGCCATGCTCTCCTACTCCACCATGGGCTCCGCCGGCGGCGACATCGCCAAGAAGGTCCAGGAGGCCACCGCGTTCGCCAAGGAGCGCGCACCGCACATCGCCATCGACGGCGACCTCCAGCTCGACGCGGCCATCGTCCCCTCCGTCGCGCAGCTCAAGGCCCCCGCGAGCAAGGTCGCCGGTGCCGCCAACGTGCTGGTGTTTCCCGACCTCGAAGCCGGCAACATCGGCTACAAGCTCGTGCAGCGCTTCGGCGGTGCCGAGGCATACGGCCCTATCCTGCAGGGCATCGCCAAGCCGGTGAACGACCTCTCGCGCGGCTGCTCCGCCGACGACATCGTGGGCGTCGTGGCCATCACCGCCGTCCAGGCGCAGATGGCCGAGTAACGGATACTCGATCTACATTGCAACGCTAACGGGCCAAGGTTTCCACCATGGCCCGTTTCGTTGAGAAGGCTATGAGGCGCGCTGGAACCTCCCCCCTTCCAAGCGAGCGATCTGCTCCACGGAATAGACGCGGGTGTTCGTCATGAGGCCGTTCACCATCACGAACGAACCCCTGCCGACAGCGCATCGTATGGCGCGGATGACAATGCTCAGCCACCACAGGATACTGCCCATAGAGACGATGAGCCGTAGCGATGAGACTGCGATTATACTCCGCCAGGTCCTTCAGCCAGTCGATCCAGGAGCGCGGGCTCAACGGATGGAGTGAGATAGCCTTGGAGATCTCATCGAGGAACTTGAACGGTACCAACTGCGGTTGCTGAACAGAGGCGATATAGATGTCCCTATCCGCCGACAAGGGCAAGATCACCATGAAGTACGCGCACATGAGGTAGAAGATGAACGTGAAGACGAGCACCGTCTTCCACCAAGGAATGCTGCCGTACTTACGGAACTGGTAGATGCATAAGGCAGGACGAAAAGCGCGGAGAGGAAGGGAAAGAGCAGCAACGCGATGTAGAAATTGGAAATGTAGCTCGACATGCAGATCCAATCTATACAACAAAAGGGCCGCCGCGGGGTCTCCCCCGCGGCGGCCCCGCGCTCCAACGAGATGAAGCGCCGTCCACCGGTCAGCGGCGCCCTGCTCTCCCA
>Cebus_capucinus_imitator_PRJNA485217_SSR098__coassemble_1593_pt1 | contig 77825 bp, 61 predicted proteins | sample Cebus_capucinus_imitator_PRJNA485217_SSR098__metabat2_high_PE_001 | metagenome-assembled genome bin Cebus_capucinus_imitator_PRJNA485217_SSR098
GAGCGTGAACTGGAACTGACCGTCCGCGGGGGCCTGCCCGTCGAGCGTCTTGGTAGCGACGACCTTGGCGTCCACCGTCGTCGCCTCGGGCTCGTACGCATTGCGGAAGGTGGCCGTGGCGATGTCCTGGGCGGGAATGGTGCCCGACGTGCCCGAGGACGCCACGAGCTTCCAGCCCGCCGGCGTGAGCTCGGTCACCGTGTAGCCTATGTTGGCAGGCAGGTTCTTGAACAGCGCGGCCTCGTTGGCGCGCAGCTTGATGTCGAACCCGCCGTCCTTGATGGTCACGTCCGTGGAACGCTTGGCCCATGTGGCGTACAGGTTCACCGTGCCGCCCGCCTGAGCCTTGCCGCCAAAGTCATCGGAGACGGTGTCGCCGTCTTGGTACACCGCCGGGCCGTCGGCGATGGTCGCCCATCCGGAGAAGTCATACCCAAAGTAATAGAACGTGTTTCTAGCGAGCATACCCGGGGTCTTGAGCTCCCACTTCTGGTTGGCCATGTTGCCGGCTCCGCCGTTCGGGTCGTATGCGACGGTATAGTCGGTCGGAGCCTTTTCCCACACCCAGGTACCGGCCATGGTCTCAGGATCCCATTGGTTCATGAGCCCCGACGCGGTATACGGCTGTCCACCGTCCTTAGGCACCCACTTTCCGGTATAGGTTGGTGTCGGCGAGTTAGGGAGACTGGAGCCCGAAAGCGATTTGAAGCCCTTGCCCAAGGTGAGGGAGCTCAAGCTTGAGCAATTGGAGAACATTGATTTCACGCTCGTCTTCTTCGAGGCGTCGAAGCTCGAGAGGTCGAGCGAGGTCAGGGAGGAGCAGTGGGAGAACATGTAGGACATGTTCGTCGCGCTCGAGGTGACGAGGCCCGAGAGCTTGAGCGAGGCCAGGGAGGAGCAGTAGGAGAACATTTCGTACATGTTCGTCACGCTCGAGGTGCGGAGGTGCGAGAGATCGAGCGATTTCAGGGAGGAGCAGCCCGAGAACATGCCGGCCATTCCCGTCACCTTCGAGGTGTCGAGGCCCGAGAGGTCGAGCGATTCCAGGGAGGAGCAGCCCGAGAACATGTAGGACATGCCCGTCGCGCTCGAGGTGTGGAGGCGCGAGAGATCGAGCGAGGTCAGGGAGGAGCAGCCCGAGAACATGTTGTTCATGTTCGTCACCTTCGAGGTGTCGAGGCCCGAGAGGTCGAGCGATTTCAGGGAGGAGCAGCCGGCGAACATGTAGGACATGGTCGTCGCGCTCGAGGTGACGAGGCTCGAGAGGTCGAGCGATTTCAGGGAGGAGCAGCCCGAGAACATTTCGTACATGTCCGTCACGCTCGAGGTGACGAGGCTCGAGAGGTCGAGCGATTCCAGGGAGGAGCAGCCCGAGAACATGCCGGCCATTCCCGTCACCTTCGAGGTGTCGAGGCCCGAGAGGTCGAGCGATTCCAGGGAGGAGCAGCCCGAGAACATGTAGGACATGCCCGTCGCGCTCGAGGTGTGGAGGCGCGAGAGATCGAGCGAGGTCAGGGAGGAGCAGCCCGAGAACATGTTGTTCATGTTCGTCACCTTCGAGGTGTCGAGGCCCGAGAGGTCGAGCGATTTCAGGGAGGAGCAGCCGTAGAACATGCAGGACATGTCCGTCACGTCATTGGCGCTCAATCCCTTTAGATCAACTTCCTTGAGGGAACTCATATCCCCACACAAGTAAGCGAGACTGGGCGATTTTCCGCCTTGGCCCTGCAACTCGATCGACCCGTTCACCTTGATGGAGGTAATGGAGGCGCGGTCGCTATACCACGGATCGGACCCCGCATTAGTGGCCGTTCTCACCCATGTGCCGCTAGAACCGTTACCGATGGTGAGAACGCCGTTGGCGTCGAGGCGCCAAGGCACTCCGCCACCGGGAAGCGTCCCCGCTTTCGGCGTAACGCTCACAGGGGCGGGAACGGCCGCGTTGGCAACGGCCTCGTCCGCCACAGCCTTCGCCTCAACAGTCGCAGGTGCGCCGGCAGCGTCCGTCTCCGGCTCGTCAGCCTCATCCTCAGCAGCGGCAACAGACTCGGGCTCACCCGCCGTAGGCGCGGTCAGCTGCTTCAACTCGTAGCTATAGCCGCCATCCCCGGGCAACTCCTGCCCGTCCTTGGCCGTAAGCTGCACATGGAAGGTGAACTCCTGGTTGGGATCGCTCGGGTCTCCCTCGCTCTGCCCCACGAGCTTCTGGATCTCAAGGTTGCCGGGCTTGAGAGCGTTCTTGAACACGGCGGCCGTGTCATCCTTCGTATCGGTATCGACGGTCTGGTCGAAAGAGAGCGTGCCGTCCCCGTTGTCCACCACCTTCACGGTGTAGGTTATCTTCTTACCGGTGTACGCGACCGTGGGATCCTCTCCCGGCACCTCCTCCGCGGTATAGGTGTATTCCCCACCGACGTTCTCCTCGGTAAAGTCGATCTTTGGGAAGTCGATGATGCCGTTCGCATCGTTTTTCACGGTCACGGAACCATCCGCGTCCGCGCCCTCGGGCTTGGGCGCGTCGCCGTTGGCCGTGAGCTTGAAGCTGAACTCGTCGCCCTGGAGCTCGCGCCCCGTGAGCGTCTTCCACGCACGGAGATTGACCGACCCCTTGGCATGGTAGTTGTTGGTAAAGACGGCATCCTCGGCGGAACCGCCCTCGTGGCCGGTATAGGAGGCCGTCACGTCTAGCTCGCCGATACCCTTGGTATCGGCAACCGTAACCGTCACCTTTTCCTCATGCTGGTCCCATTCCTCGTAACCGCTGGCGGTAGGCTCCACCTCGCGGATGATATAGCTGTGATCGCCGATGTCACCCAAGGTGTAGCGCAGGACGCCGAAGGTGACCGTGCCGTCGGCCGCGTTGTTCGCGGTGCGGACAACCTGGCCAGTGGCCTCATCCACCAGTTCGAACTTGAACTGATAGGGCGCCAGATCACGGCCGGTCAGCACCTTTTTGGCCGTAAGGCGGATCTGACCGCTCGCGCTGTAGGTGTTGGTGAAGCTCGCCTTGGCGGTACGGGTCTCGCCGGCGCGGATGGTCCCCGTGGCGCCCGAGACGGACGTCTGGGTAAAGCCGCTCGCCGCTTCCTCGCTCACCGTATAGGTGCTCTCGGAAGGAATACCGGCGATGGTCGCGCTCTGGCCTCCCTGCAAGGTCAGCGTTCCGCCCGTGGAGATCGACCCCGTGGTGCCGTCGCTCTTGGTATAGGTATAGGTACCGGAGTCGGCGTCGCCCTCCTTGTCGGCTATATCCACGCGGAAGGTGAAGCTGGCGTTTTTGCTCGCCTCGGTGGCGTCCTCGACCTCTTTCTCAATGCGCAGGTTTCCGTAGGGATCGTACGTGTTGGTGATCGTGGAGCCGTCGAACACGGGAGCGTCATACCCCTCGTAGTAGACCTCCTCGCGCACCTCGTACTCTATCTCTTTGCCGTTCTCGTATTTATAGAGCCCGTCAAAGGTATAGTCCCACTCGTTCGAGCCGCCCTGGCCGTTGGCGTAGACGGTCTTGCTCTTGAGGAACTCGCCGTTGGCGTACAGGTCGAGCTTGATGCTCGTGGGCCGCTTGCCGGCGGCGTCGTTTTCATCGTCCCACACCTTGGTGCCGCTCACCGAGATCTTCTCGGGTTCGCGATAGTTGGTGAGCGTGAGCTCAATGCCCTGGTCGGTTTGCTTCTGGGATGTGAAACCCACGTAACCGTTGGTATCCCCCACCTCCCGCACGGTGAAGAACCTCTGCGCGCCGGTCTCCGTAACGGGCGTCAGGCCCTCGAAGGTCGCCTCCCAATTATTCTCATCGCTCAGCACGGCGGTCTTGTCGGTGGGCACGCCGTCCTCGCAGAGCTCGACTTCCACGCTTTCCGGGCGCGCCCCATCGCGGTTGTCGTCGTCGTCCCATGCCTTGTGCACCTTGATGCTGAACGGCAGCAGGCCCACCTTGGTGTAGTCCTGATGGATGAGCTCGGTTACCGACGTGCCGCCGATCAAGGCATCGGAGGTCTTGGTGTGCTTGATGGAGACGTTGTTGTACGCATGGGCGCCACCGTGGTAGCCCTGGTTTTCGGATTCCTTCTCTTCGTCTCCGATCTGGGTGTCGTACCAATCCCCCGCCTCATGGCCATCGTTGGCGGCGGCGGCAAGGTCGCTTGCCGTGGGAGCCTTCATGCGCAACGTGGCCACAAGCGACTTGCCGGCGGGGAGCTTGAACTCGCCGCCATCCTTGGCCTTCGAGGCATCGATGGCGATGGCGGTGATGGTCGAGGCGTCGGCGGGGCGCTCGGTAGTCCAGCCATTCTCTTTCGTCAGCTCAAGATCGCCCTGATTGTCCGCGTCATCGAGCACCAAGTCGGTTCGCGTGTTGTAGTAGACCACCGGCTTGGCGCCGGCGCTCTCCATCTGGGACGTATCGACGCTGAGGAGCGTTCCGCGCCATGTCTTGTCGCCGATATCTTGCCTGGAATCGTCGTTGTAGTTCTTGGGATCGTAGCTCTCCAGGGCGTCGTAGAACACCATGCCCTTAGACGTGGTGCCCTCCTCGCTCTCGTAGCGCAGGCGGTAGGTGTACGAGCCTCCCTCGTACACGTTCACGGCGTCCGAAGCCAGACCGGTCTTGTAGATGCCCGACCCGTTGGCGGCGACGCGCTTGCTCAGCGAGGCGACGGCGCTCGTGTCCACCGCGAGCTTCTCGGCGGCCCGTGCGTACACAAACGAGTTCGTGTGGCGCGCATCCTCGCCCGGGACCGCGAGGTTGCTCATGAGCTCCTCGACGCCCTTCGTCGCCGAGGCGGAACCCACGTTATTGCCCTTGGTGGGGTCGTTGGGTTCTCCCATGAGCCCCTTGACGTTGCCCAGTTGGTCGTTGCCCGACTCGAACGCTATGACGTTTTCGAGGTCCACGCCGTAGTCGACCATCGATTCCCATAAATACGTGGCATCGAAGGAGATGGAGGGGATATCCTCGCCGGCGGCATAGTCGACGCTCGGCGTCAGCCTCATCTGGACCACCATCATCGTTCGGCCGGAGCCCTTATAGTCCTCTATCAGCCTCACCGAGGTTATGGTGTCGCCCTTACGCCCGGCAAGCGTTGAAAGGTCGGGTACCACGCCCACGGGCAGCAGGTCATACCATGTGCCGGAAGTCTCAGGGACGATGATACCGTCCTCCACCGCGGCATCGTAATCGGCGCGATTCTTGATGTTCGACCGTTCCGTCACCGTCGCCCGGTAGCGAAGCTTTACCTGGCGATTGGACGTATCGTTCTGGATGGAGACCGTCTTGCTCGCGCTCGCGGTAATCGTGGTGCCCTGCAGCCTATCGTCGGCGGCCTTGGGACCGCACGTCACGATATGCTTGTTTCCATCGGTCTCATAGGCATTCATGACCGCCCTGTTGCGCAGGATGGTGTCGGGCGAGTCGGAGTTCTCGAACAGCTCCTCGACCTGCTTCTTGATCGCGTCGGTTGCCTTCAAGCGAACGACGGGGTTCGTCGTGTAGATGTGCGCCCCCTCGTTGGAGGTGATCTTCGTCGTCACGTCCGTCACGTTCAGGTCCGCGGCAAAGCTCAGGCGCATCGCGCCGCTGCGGGATGAGGTGCCCACCGTCACGCCCTGGCGAGGCCGGGACAGCTGGGCAGAGCCGCTCTTCCACGAAACCACGCCGAGCAGTTCGCTCTCACCGCCGTCGATGCTTCCCCATACCTCCACGTCGGGCGTGCGGGCGGGGTCGTCAACCGTCGCGTAGCCAAAATCGCCGGCGCCGATGTATCCCCAGCTAACTGCGGTCCCGCCGCTCGAGGGGCTCTCGATATAGCCGTAGCCCGGCTTTTCGTACTTCTTGTACTCGTAGGTATGGGGACGCTCCACATCGATGCTCGCGAACTCAAAGTCTGCCGAGGTCAGATCGGTATCGCTATGGTTGAACTGCGTGCTGTAGTCATCCGTCACCATGGTGACGCTCTTGGTTCCCTTGGTTTCGGCGGTGTGCTCGCCGTCTTTGTCGGCAGGCCAGGTCCACGGGGCTATGAAGCCAAGCGTCTCGACGTCGTACTCCAGCTCGACGTCTTGGCCCTTGCGGAGCTTATCGAGCGCTGCCGCGTACGTCCGGTTACCGTATTTGAAGACGTTGAAATGCCCCTGCGGATCTTTGAACTTGATAGGCGAGTACACCTTCGTCGCGTCGTCGGAGCTCGTGGTGACCTTCTTGTCATCGGTTGACGTGAGCGTGTAGGTCACCTTGTCCTTGAACGTGTAATGGGCATCGTTCACGGCCGGAACCTTGTCCTTGGGATACGCTGCGTACACGTGCACCATGTAGTCCTGGAGGCCCGAGGTGGTGTAGCCCTTCTCTCGCAGGGTCAGGTCGATCGACGTTCCGCCGTCGCCCTTCGTCACGTTCCCTTTTTGGTCCTTGGCGCCCAGCACCACACCGCCGAACTTATCGGAGAGGGTGTGTCGCGCGGTCATGCCGTAGTCCTGGTTGCCGCTCACGCTCGTCCACGAGTACCACTCGACGTAGACGTAGTCGGCGTCGTTTTCCGGCTTGAGCTCGGCGGGCCAGCTGTCATCCCAAGCCTCGGAAAGCCCCACGACCTTATCGTAGGCCGCGCCCACCTTCTCCTGGGTGTCGAAGCGCACGTCGATGGTGTTGGAGGAGCGCGTCAGCACGTTGCCCTTATAGGTCACGACCTGCGCCGTGGCGTAGAACTCGTTTTTCACGTCCCCGGACTCGTAGTGGTCGAGATTGCCGTCTATCTCATGCGGCTTGAGGTTTTTGACCGAGAACTCCACGAACACGCTCGTGGCGGCGGAGAGCTTGCGCACGTTGGTGACCACGATGTAGTCGCCCATGTCGGTGTAGGCGAAGATGGCGTTGCTGTCGGGCGCCTCGGGCACGCCGAGCGTCATAGTGCCGATGTTGGCGCCATCACGGTCCTTGACCACGTGCTTGGGCACGGTGAACTGGATGTCGCCCACGTTGTAGTCGTGCTGGCCCGAGAACGAGGCGGAAAGGCGCATGCGGATGATCTGCGCGTCGTCATTCCCGGGCGTCACCGTCAAGGTGGGGTCGTTGGAACCCTCCGGCGTGGACTTGGTGATCCACGAGACCTTGACCTGGCCGATGCTCGTACCGTCGCCCTCGGGGTTATCGTCCTTGCCCTCGGCCTTGGGCTCCCCGGCCGGATCGTCCACGAGCGCGTTCAGCTGCTCGCGGGTGAGCTCGGGGGCGTCGATCATCTCGGCGTCCTTGAGGTCGTCCTGCGTCAAGGGCTCATCGCTATCGGAGCCCACCACGGCGGCGGTCCCATCGCCGTGGTGGTTCTCATCGGTGGCATCCTGCTCCCACTGCGCGTACAGCGTGAGGTAGTTGTCGCGCTCGCAGTCGGACGCGTCGAGGCGCTCGTCGTCGGCGATCTTGCCGTCCCCGTTCTCGTCCCAAGAGAAGGCGAGGTTGTCGAGCTCGGTCTCGGCGGGGATGAACACCGCCCGCATGGAGACCTTGCCGTCGCCGTCCTTGAGGTCCTCACCCGTGGCGGTGGTGGACCAACCCGTAAAGGTGTAGCCCTCGCGCTCGAACGCGTTGGCGGCCACCTTCACGGTGGCGCCGCCGTCGGAGCCGTAGACTGTGGGATCCATGGACCCGGCGGTGGCGCCGTTGCCATCGTAGGTGAGGGCGTGCGATGCCAGTTCGCCCCCGGCGGCATCCGCGCCGGTATCCTGCTGGGCCGCGACCGTGGCCTCGGCGGCCTGGGCAAGCAGCTGGTTAGGGATGCCCGAGGTGAGCATCAGGCAGGTCATGAGCACAACGCCCGTTTTGCGCGCAAAGGCCCTGATCTTGCTTTTCATCGCACGTCTCCTCACTGAGCGGTCGCCCGGCGAAGGGAGTGGGACGCTCCCTCCGCCGGCTCTCGGCCGCGCCTACATCCCGCTCTACTCGGCGGCGTTCCCGCGCTTACGCACCATGGCCACGGCGGATACCGCGATAAGCAGGCCGCCCACGGCAACGCCCGCGACGATGCCCGCCTGACCGGTCAACGGCAGGTCGGGACCGTCGACGTTCACGATCTTCACGTCGATGGTCGCGGTGTTGTTGCCATCAACGGTGAAGGTGGCGGCGTTCGAGGGGTCCTCGCCCTCCGTCGGCGTGATGGAGTCGATGGTCTCGCCGTCGGTGTTCTTATTGGCGTTGATGGTGAACTTGATGGGGGCGATACCCTTCTTGCCCTGGGGCACCTTGGTCTCGGTAAGCGTGTACTGCTTGCCGGAGTCCAGGCCCGTGAAGCTGAAGGTACCGGTATCGCCGGCGGTGATGTCCTTGCCCACCGTGTTGCCCTCGGCATCGGTCAGGGTGAACTCGGCACCCTTCAGGGCATCGCCCTTGTCGTCGACCTTCTTGATCTCCAGGTTGTAGCTGTAGAGCTTGGTCTTGTCATCGGGGGTGGTGTCGGTGCTGTCCTCGCCGCCGGTGTACGGGTCGTTGGAAAACTCGATGTGCACCGTGTTGACCTGCGGGTCATCGAGCTTCGAGTAGTTCGCGTACAGCGCGTCGATATCGTGCTGGTCGTACACGGGGCTGTAGGTGAGGACCACTTTGGCGCTCGCCATGTCAGCGCCCGTGATACCCGCCTCCTTCAGGACGGCCTTGAGGTCGGCCACAGCCCACATGGCGACGGAGTTTTCGCTCGTGCCCGAAGCCACGCTCGCGGTGAACTTGTCCGTCACGTCCACGGCGGTGGTCACCTTAGCGGAAGAGACCTTGATCGCGGCCTTCCAAGAGCCGCCGTTCTGGATCTCCTCTGCCGCAACGTCGACGCCCTTGGGCATGGTATCGACCAGCTTGTACTGGTAGGTGTCGAAGTCGGAGATGTTGCTGGAGACGGTGCCCGTGATGGTGTAGGTGGGCGCGGTAATGACCGGAAGGGTAGCGCCGTTGCCCGTGACCAGGCCCGCGTCGGGGTCGTTGATCGTCTTGTCGACCGTGGGCGTGGTGCCCTTGAGGGTCGCGGTGGCGCCCTCGCCGGTCACCGGCAGCAGCATGGCCGAGGTCTTGGCGCCCTTGGGCGTCTCGCCTGCCGCGATAAGGTAGTAGCCCTGCTCCACGTTATCGAACGTGAGCGTTCCGTCCGCGGCGCTGGCCGTCTTGGTCGCCGTCACCTGCGTATCCGTGAGCTTCTTGACGAGCTTGTTCGCGACGGACTGCAGGCCCTTGCTGTTCGAAAGTTTGATGAGGGCATCGGTCACGGAGTTCGCCAGCGCCGTATCGCCATGGGTCGTATCGAGTTTCTTGCCGGCGGCCTCAAGCACGGCGACCAAGGCGTCCTTGGTCCCATCCACCAGCTTGGCGTCCGAAATCTGAAGCTTTCCGTCGGCATCCTTGGTGAAGGTGCCGTTGATGAGCTTGTAGGCGTTGTAGCTACCCGTGATGGCCTGGTTCACGGTGATGGTCGCGGCGCTCGCCTGCATCGTCGGCGCAGCCACGCCGCCGAGCGCGATCGCCGCGGCGAGCCCCGCCGTGATGGCGAGCCGTGCCCTACCTCCGCGCGCTCCGTTGTTGATCATGATCGCTCCTTTCCACATTTCATGCTCCATGGTCTTTCTTGCTATGCGATGCAACCCTTCCGTGCCGTGCGCGGTGCGCGGCGCGTGTGGGAGGACATCCTTGGTTGCGCTTGGCGCGGCGGCGCCACAGGGCGCCCGCGGCCAGGGCGACCGCCACCGCAAGGCCGGCCAAGGCGGGCCATACGCGGCGGCTTGAGAGAACGGCAGCCGGCGACGGCGCCTCGTCGAGGAATCCCTTGGGGGCCTTGGTGCGCTTGGCGTGCACCAGCAGTCGATGGTCGTTCACGCCATAGGGGGTGCAGGTCACCAGGGTGCACAGGTCCTCGCCGTCGCGGATGGAGATGCTGTCCAGCTCGTCGGGCCATACCACCTCGCTACCCGTGACCTTGTAGCAATACACATCGCCCATGATCACCACGCCGAACACGTCGCCGGGCTCCAGCAGGCGGATGTCGTCGAACGCCGCCTTGGCCGCCATGCCCGAGTGCGCCGAGAGCACCGCGTGGGTGGTCGTTCCGCCCACGGGCAGGCTCGATCCCTCCACGTGCCCCACGCCGGCCGACAGCACCTCCTCGGAGGTGCCGTGAAACACGGGCATCTTGAGGCCGATCTTGGGAATCACGACGTAGCCGAAGGCGGTGTCGTGGCCGTCGGCGGAAAGCTGCTGATCGTAGGGCCACACCTCGTCGGACGACATGTCCTCGGGCGTGAGCCCCGCGAGCTTGCGGTTGTAGGCGCGCGCCTGGGCCAGGATCTCGTCCTTCTTTGAGGTATCGACCTGCGCCGCGGCGGTATCGATCTGGCTTACCACCTGCGCGCGCTTCCAGGCATCGATGCCCTCGCTCACGGGAAAGTACAGCACGATGGCAAGGCCCAGCAGCAGGCCCACCAGGGGCGCCTTGTCGAGCAGGCGCGCCCCGATGCCCTGCGGGCCTTGCCGCCGCGCGGGCCGTCTATGTTTGGCCCCGTTCATCGTCCTTCATCACCCTTGCGACGGGTCGCGGCCGCGATAAGGAACGTGCCGAGCGCGGCGATGCACCCCACGGCCGCCAGGCTGACGAGGTCGCCGGTGTGCGGCAGGAAGGACCACGGCGTGGCGGGGCTGTTGGACACATCGACCCGAACGGTACCGGCGCCGGTATCCACGGCGGACACCGCGGCCGAGGACGAGTCGCTCGCCGCGCCCAGGCGCACGCTGTCCTGGTCGAGCTCGGAGGTGATGGCGATCTTGATCGGAGCGGCGAGCTTTGCGTAGCCCGCGGGCGCCGAGGTCTCGGTGAGCTCGTAGGTGCCGGCGTCGATGCACGGGATGGCGGCGATGCCGTCCTTGCCCGTCACGAACTCGTACGGCTCGTTCACGGGCTGGCCCTGGGCGCCAACATAGGAGCCGTCGACGCCCTTGAGCGTGAAGCGCGCGCCCTCCAAGTGCGTGCCGGCGTTGTTCGCTGCCACCTTGTTGACGTCGAGCTCCCAGGTGAGCAGGCGGGCGCGGCTCTCGGGCGTGCGGCCCAGCTCGTCGGTCTTGGGATCCTTGGTGAACTCGAGGGACACGTAGTTATCGGCCGGCTTGGCGGTGCCGGGCGTGGCCGCCCCGGGAATCAGGCGCGCCCGGTAGGTGAGCACCACGGAGCAACCGCCGGAGGCCTGGGGAGCGATGGCCTTGAGGTTCGCCGCCGACACGGTCAGGCGGTTGTCGGCATACGTGACCGCGAAGCCCTTGGTGAGGTCGGCGAGGGAGGAGCCGTCCTTGCCGAGCAGCTCCACGCGCACACTCGAGGTATCGAGGTCAAGCGCCGGGTCCAGCTGGTCGAAGAAGGCGTAACGGTAGGTCTCGAACTTATCCAGGGCGGTGGGCAGCGTACCCGTGACCTTGTAGGGTACCCACACGTTGGCCTGGGCGTCGGCCACCTTTTGCCAGGCGACCTCGCCATCTACCGAGACCTCGCCCACGAGCTTATCGACGGTGGGCGTCTCGATCTTTTCCTCGACGAGCTTGGAGGTTTCCGACGCGCTGGCGTGGGCGCTGGGGGCCAGGAGGCTCCCCATCACCAACAGCGCTGCTGCTGCAAGCGTGGCCCCATACCTCTTGACCACCGAGCCGTTCATGCTGCCTCCCCCGCCGCATCCATTCCGTTCCCCATAGACGCAAAAGCCCTGGCACCCCAAATGCCCGATTTCCTGCGTATCGATATGCTTTTTATTTAATCATATATGCAATTTTTCTTAATATTTTATAAGTTATATGACTTATTGGTTATATAATTTATTAGCTATACATGCGCTATTTATCCGGCGTTTCGAACGAGATGGAGAGCGTGAGGCCCAAGCCCGCGGCGATGCGCTCAAGCGAGTTGACCGTGGGGCTCGCCAGGCCGTGCTCCAGACGGCTGAGCGTGGGCTGCTGGATGCCCGTGCGCGCAGCGAGCTCGGCCTGGGACACATGGGCGGCCCGACGTGCACGCGCGATGGCGCCGCCGATGTCCAGGCTGCTGCATTCGGTGCCGCCCAGCACGGGGATCTCCCTGGTTTCAGTCGGGCCCTTCCGCCGCGGACTCATACGGCAAGGGGGACGCGGGCGGATAGGATCCGGTTGCTTTGCTCAGCTAGATGGCTGGTATGGGGGCAAACACGGGGGTCATTATTATGACCACCCCCCCCCATCGCATATTTTCGTTGCGGGCCAACCGGGCGGGGTAAGGGAGCTGGGCGTTTTCCACATAGGACGAACGCGAGAACCGTGCCGCGCATCGCATAGCAGATCGCCCCTTTTCCTTCTCCATCCCCATTTTTCTTCCATAGTGTAGCACTCGCGCCAGCAAGAAGCCGGCCTCGCGAGGAGACCGGCTTTGCGCGCGGATATGGGATCGAGACGGCGAGACGGGCCTTAGTCCACGGCCTCGGCGAGCTTCTCGGCTCGGTCGGCGGCGGCCAGGGCGTCGATCACGTTGGCCAGCTGGTCGCCCAGCAGTCCGACGAATCCGCGAACGGCACGATCAGCCCGCCGAACGGTTTCGCATCCCGTGTGGACATTTGCCCGGGGCAAACGTCCACGCCCGCGCCCGCCACCACCCCACTCGCGCCAGCAAGAAGCCGGCCTCGCGAGGAGACCGGCTTTGCATGCGGATATGGGATCGAGACGGCGAGACGGGCCTTAGTCCACGGCCTCGGCGAGCTTCTCGGCTCGGTCGGCGGCGGCCAGGGCGTCGATCACGTTGGCCAGCTGGTCGCCCAGCAGCACGCCGTTGTAGGTGCTGTTGAAGCCGATACGGTGGTCGGTCACGCGGTCCTGCGGCTGGTTGTACGTGCGGATCTTCTCCGAACGGTTGCCGTGGCCGATCTGGCTGGCGCGCTCGGCGCCCAACTCGGCCTGCTGGCGCTCCAGCTCCATCTCGTACAGGCGGGCGCGCAGCATCTGCATGCAGACCTCGCGGTTCTGGATCTGCGAGCGCTGCTCCTGCGACTGCACCACGGTGTTGGTGGGCAGGTGGGTGATGCGTACGGCGGAGTACGTGGTGTTCACGCACTGGCCGCCCGGGCCGCTCGCGCAGTAGGTGTCGATGCGCAGGTCGGACTGCTCGATATGGATGTCGATGTCCTCGGCCTCGGGCAGCACGGCCACGGTTGCCGTGGAGGTCTGGATGCGGCCCTGGCTCTCCGTCTTGGGGATGCGCTGCACGCGGTGCACGCCGGACTCGTACTTCATGACGGAGAAGACCTTGTCGCCCTCCACCTTGAACTCGATGCTCTTGAAGCCGCCGGCCTCGCTGGGACTGGAGTCCAGCACCTGGACCTTCCACTTCTTGGACTCGCAGAAGCGCTGGTACATCTTGAAGAGGTCGCCCGCGAAGATGGCCGCCTCGTCGCCGCCGGCGGCGGAGCGGATCTCCACGATGGTGTCCTTCTCGTCGTTGGGGTCGCCCGGGATGAGCATGAACTTGATGTCTTCCTCGAGCTGCGGGAGCTTCTCCTCGTTCTCGGAGATGTCCATCTGGAGCATCTCCTTCTCGTCGGAGTCCGTGGCCTCGCGGAGCATCTCCTTGGCGGCCTCGATGTCGTCGAGCGCGGCGATGTACTCGCGCGCGGCGCGGACGAGGTCGGCCTGGTGCGCATGCTCCTTGGCCAGGCGCATGTACTCCTTTTGGTCCGCCACCACGGTGGGGTCGGAGAGCTTCTTCTCCAGCTCGGCGTAGGCGGCGATGAGTTTCTCAAGCTTGTCGCGCATGGGTTCTCCTTATGCGTCGGGAATCTCTCGGTCGGCGCGCGATCGGTGCGCGCGGGTTGGCCGGCTCGTGCCGGCGCGGCTCCAAGCCCAGCTAGAGCTCGTCTTTGAGTAGCAATCCCCTGTACATGGCGACCTCCGGTCCCTTGCGAACAACCGTCCTACTATACCCCAAATGGGTCGATTGTCTCCTGCCCCCATTCAACCCAATCGACCCATTCGACTCGTTCGACTCGTTCGACGCTAGATGAGCGTGATGGTGAAGGTGCGCTCGTCCACCTGGCCGGGCGCGAGCACCGTGATGTTGTTCTTGTGCTCGAAGACGTCGTCCTCGCTGGTAAGGGTCGCGTGCCCCGTCCAGGGCTCCAGCGCCACGAAAGGCGCGTCGCCGGCGGCCGACCAGATGCCGATGAAGTCGAAGCCCGGGAAGTCGACCTTGATGCCGTGACCCGAGACGCGGCCGCGCAGGGTGAGGGTGTTGCCCGGCACGTGCGAGAGCATCACGGCGTCGTCGTCGAAGGTGCGGTGCGTGAGCGGCATGGTGTCCGAGGCATCGACGGCGAGCGTGGTCTTATCGAAGGTGAGCAGCCCGCCCTCGGCGATCTTGGGCGCCACGCAGGTCCAGGGCTCGGTAAAGGCTAGCTCGTAGTCATCGAAGCCCTCGCCCTCGGCGCCCGGCACCGGCACGTTGAACGCGGGATGGCCACCCACGGAGAACGGCAGGTCGACGCTGCCGGTGTTGGTGACGGTGAAGGTCTGTGCCAGCGTGACCTCGCCGGTGATGGCGTAGGTCATGTTGAGCTTGAAGTCGAAGGGGAAGGCCGCGCGGGTCTCGGGGGTGCTCACGAGCTCGAAGGTGACCGCGGAGCCGTCCTCGGAGACGCTCGCCACCTCGTGCTCCACGGTGCGCGCCACGCCGTGACGGCCCATATGCGCGGGGCCCTGGGCGGTCTCGGCACAATCGTCGCGCAGCGAGCCCACCATGGGGAAGAGCACCGGGGCGGTCTTGCCCCACCAGCGCTCGTCGCGCTGCCAAAGATACTCGGCGCCGTTGCGCGTGAGGCTCATGAGCTGGGCGCCCATGGTGTCGATCTGGGCGGTCATGCCGCCCCTGGAGATGCTGACGAGGGACATGGCGGGTCCTTTCTGCCGGATGCGTTCCCACCATTGTATCCCCGCGCGCGCAGGCGACATTGGGGACAGGTTCGTTTGCCGCACGGCGGGGCGGGGCGAGGCCAGCTACGGCGGGGCGGGGTGCGGCTCGGGCCAGGGCGGGGCCGGCTACGGCGGGGCGACTCTGGCCACCCTCCGTAGGCGTTTTTCAACGTAGTGAATCGATTTGTCAATCAAAATCAAAGTAGTGAAGTCCAAATTCATTACTTGCAAAAACGCCTATGCCCTGACCTGCGGTTTTAGCGGGAGAGGGTGAGGGCTCCAAGGAAATCACTTCACTACGAGCGAAAACGCCTACAAAGGGCGCATCGCGATGCGATACGGCGCGGCGGCAACAGAGCCGGGGCGACTCGTCTCTTTTTCGAGGCTATGCACGCGGCCCAACAGCATGCCCAGCACGCCGGTGCAAACACGCAGGTCAGGACCGTGCGAAATCCGAGGTTATGCAACGGGCGCGCACAGCCTCGCCCAAAGGCGCCCGAAACCGTTCACGACCTCGAAAAAGAGACGATACCGAACGCACGCCTCCGTGCGCGGGCCGCCATGTGACAAATGAACCTGTCCCCAATGTCACATGCCACGGGCTAGAGCTCGCGCTCGTAGGGCATGACCTGGGCCAGGAAGCCGAGGTCGCTCAGCGCGGCCTCGATTTCGTCGAGCTGCTGCTCCGTCTCGGCGACGATGCGGTGGAAGTGGTAGCCGCTCGTCACCGTCATGAGGGGCACGCTCTTGCCGGACTGGATGTCGGCCAGGTAGCGGGCCGCGTCGCGCCGGCTGCGGATGTCCAGGTCCGCCACGATCTTGCCGTACACGCGGTGGTTCACCATCACGTTGAGCACGGTGCCGCCCAGGTCCACCACGGCGTTGAGCTCGTCGGCCGTCTCCTCCTGCGTGTGGTGCACCTTCACCACCCGTGTGGGCAGCTGCGGGTTGGCACCCTCGCGCAGCACGTAGCCGCGGGCCGTGGCGATCACGTCGTGCCCGTTGGCGCGCAACAGGGCGATGTCCTGCACCACCACCTGGCGGCTCACGCCCACGGCACCCGCCAGGCGCGCACCCGAGAGGGGCCCCTCGGCGCGGCGCAGCGCGCCCAGAATCGTCTCGCGGCGCTCATCTCCCGTCATCGGGACCCCCTCTTCTCTAGAGCGCGGCTAGGAGCGCTCCCCGTCCAGCATGGTCAGGTGCTTCATGGAAAGGTCAAGGATACCAGCGGAGTGCGTGAGCGCGCCGGACGAGATATAGTCCACGCCCAGGTCGGCCAGGGCGCGGATGTTGCCGGCGTCCACGTTGCCCGAGGCCTCCACCTTGGCGCGGCCGTCGATGAGCTGCACGGCCTCGGCCATCTGCGCATGGTCCATGTTGTCGAGCATGATGATGTCCGCACCGGCCTCCAGCGCCTCGCGCACCATGCCCAGGTCCTCGCACTCCACCTCAACCGTGCAGGTGAAGCTCGCGTGCGCGCGGGCCGCGGCCACGGCGGCGGCTACCCCGCCCGCCGCGTCGATGTGGTTGTCCTTGAGCATCACGGCGGTGGACAGGTTGTAGCGGTGGTTGGCGCCGCCGCCCAGCGCCACGGCCTCCTTCTCGAACACGCGCATGCCCGGGCAGGTCTTGCGGGTGTCCACCAGGCGCGTGCCCGTGCCCTCCAGCGCCGCGACCATGCGCCGCGTGTAGGTGGCGATGCCGCTCATGCGCTGCAGGTAGTTGAGGGCCACGCGCTCACCGGAGAGCAGCACGCGGGCGTCGCCGTCAACGTGGGCAAGGAGCTGGCCGGAGACCACGGCGTCGCCGTCGGCCACGAGCCGCCGGACGCGGGTGGCGGGGTCGAGCAGCTGGAAGGTCCGCTCGAACACGTCCAGACCGGCGATGACGCCCTCGGCCTTGGCGATGAGCTGCACCGTGGCCGGGCGCGGGCCGGGGCAGACCGAGGCGGTGGACACGTCCTCGAAGGTGATGTCCTCGCGCAGCGCCTGGCGGATGAGGTCGTCGGCCACCAGGCTCATGGTGATGGGGTTCATGAGGTCTCCTTTCGCATCGCGGCGCGGGACGCCGGTGCCCCGCGCCGGGCCAACGCGGCCCGCCTACGCCGCCTGCCCGTCCGCCGCGGGCGCGGACGCCGCGCACAGCGCGTCGATCGCCGCGCCCGGCACGCCGCTGGGCCGGTGCACGCCGTCGAGCGCCGGCTCGCCCGCCGCCTCCACGGCGAGCTCCTCGCCCCGGGCGATCGCCACCGCGGCGCGGCGAGCCCAGACCAGCGCCTCGAGCAGGCTGTTCGAGGCCAGGCGGTTCTTGCCGTGCACGCCGTTGCAAGCCGTCTCCCCCACCGCGAACAGCGCCGGCATGCTGGTGCGGCCGTTGCGGTCCACCCGCACGCCGCCCATGAAGTAATGCTGCGTGGGCGTCACGGGGATGGGCTCGGACAGGATGTCGCGGCCCTCCTCCACCAGGCAATGCTCGCGGATGTTGGCGAAGTGCGAGCGCACCACCTCGGGCTCCACCGAGGCGAAGGAGAGCCACTCGTAGTCCGTGCCGTCGGCACGCATCTGCTTGCGGATGGCGGCGGCCACCACGTCGCGCGGCTGCAGCTCGTCGGTGAAGCGCTCGCCCGCGGCGTCCAGCAGCACGGCGCCCTCGCCGCGGCAGCTCTCGGAGATCAGGAAGGTGCGCCCCGGCTTCTCGGAGTACAGACCCGTGGGGTGGATCTGCACGTAGTCCAGGTTCTCCTGCTCTATGCCGTGCTCCGCGGCCAGGAAGCACGCGTCGCCGGTGAGCTGCGGGTAGTTGGTGGAATGCTGGTACACGCCGCCGATGCCGCCGCAGGCGAGGACCGTCGCCGCGGCGCGGATGGCGAACGCGGGAGCCTGCGGGACGTCCGCGGACTCGGGCTCGGCTGCGGCGACACCTTCGCCCACGACCGCCCCCCGCCGCAGCTCGCTGGCTGTGAGCAGCGACTCCTCCTCGCTCACCGCGCGCGCCACGATACCCGTGCAGGTGCCCTCCTCGACCAGCAGGTCCATGCAGGCCACGTGCTCCAAGATCCGCACGTTGGGCAGGCGGCGCACCGCGGCGAGCAGCTTGGTCGTGATCTCGCGGCCGGTGATGTCCCCATGGAAGGCGATGCGCGGGCGGGAGTGCGCGCCCTCGCGGGTGAAGGCCAGGCCACCGTCCGCCTCGCGCTCGAAGTCCACGCCCAGCGCCACCAGGTCGTTGATGACCGAACGGCTGGAGCGGATCATGATGTCCACGCTCTCGCGGCGATTCTCGCCGTGGCCCGCGCGCAGCGTGTCGGCGAAAAACGCGTCGTAGTCGGACGCCTCGGGAAGAACGCAAATGCCGCCCTGCGCCAGCATGGAGTCGCACTCCTCCACCGCGCCCTTGGAGAGCATGACCACGCGCGTGCTCACGGGCAGGTTCAGCGCGGTGTAGAGCCCTCCCACGCCGCAACCCACGATCGCCACGTCGCAGGTTATATCCGAGTTCCGCATAGGGGTCCTTTCATAGAGAGGGGGAGCGTGTGGACATTTGCCCGGGGAGAATGTCCACTCAGGAGGCCGCCAGCTCGAGCATCCGATCGAGCGTGGCCCTCGCCCGCGCCGCGGCTCCCGTGTCGAGGGGCACCGCGACCTCGCTCGCGCCCGTCTCCAGGCAGGCAGCCACCTTGGCCAGCGTGATCATGTCCATGTTGATGCAGGTGGGCACCGTCTTGGTGAAGTAGAAGCGCTTGCCCGTGCCGGCGCAGCGGCGCTCGAGCTCGTGCAGCACGCCGCGCACCGTCACGATGATGAACTCGCGCGCATCGCTTCTTTCCGCGTAGTCGATGATGCCTGCCGTGGACCCGATGTAGTCCGCCTCGGCCAGCACCTCCTCGGTGCACTCGGGGTGCGCCAGCACCAGCGCGTCGGGGTGCGCCTCCTCGGCGTCGATCAGCTCCTCCAGCGAGATGGCCTGGTGGCGCGGGCAGAAGCCGCGGTTCAAGATCACGTGCTTGCCCGGCAGCTGCTCGGCTACGTAGCGGCCGAGGTTCTGGTCGGGGATGAACAGGATGTGGCGCTGCGGCAGGGCGGCGCAGATCTTGATGGCGTTCGAGGAGGTCACGCAGACGTCGCTCCAGCTCTTGATCTCCATGGTGGAGTTGACGTAGCAGACCACCGCCAGGTCGTCGCCGTATTCGGCGCGAGCCTCGTCCACCGTGGAGCGGCGCACCATGTGCGCCATGGGGCAGTCGGCGGCGGGCTCGGGCAGCAGCACGCACTTGTCGGGGTTCAGGAGCTTGGCGCTCTCGCCCATGAACTCCACTCCGGCAAGCACGATGGTCTTGGCGGGCAGCGTCTTGGCGAGTTTGGCGAGGTAGAAGGAGTCACCCACGTAGTCGGCGACGGCCTGCACCTCCGGCGCCACGTAGTAGTGCGCGAGGATCACGGCGTCGCGCTCGGCCTTCAGCTTCTCGATGCGCGCGCGAAGGCCGTCTTCGGCCTCCCGGTCAAGGTCTCGCATGTCCGCCCCTCTCGTTCGCGTTTGCGTTGGGCGAGAGTATGGCACTTTACATGACAGGTGACAAGACAGCTGTAAGGTCTTGTAGATTCGGTACGGCCAGCCATCCCGACAACGGAGGTCGCGCAGCGCCTGCGGGAGCGATTTAGAAAACTAGGCCACAGGCACGAGCTGTTTAGTGCCAAGAGGCTGTTTACATCCAGCTAGTTGTTGTGTGTCAACAACGTCATGGCACACAGCAAAGGATCTACGGCTGATGCTCATTGCTCCTCCTAGATTCACTCAGTTGATCGCAGAGAAAAACCCTCGAAGAATCGCTGGGTTAGCTCCAAGACCGCGAACAGGACGATCAAACCGATTAATAACCTGGCTATTAGCTTCTTATCCATAACGATCACGCGTTCACGCAACGATGGTATTCACCAGAATGTGGCGGATACACAGAGCATGGAAGCACCAGTTGGTCCTTTTTCTTCGGAACCATTGGTTTTACGTACTTAACGCCCCCCCTCGTCGCGAACAGGGGGGCTAACGTATAAGCAGTTTCATCTTTACCACGACGACCTCCCAAGGTTTCCGCCATCCCGCTCTTTTGAACAGTTGTAGTTCCCCGCGGGAATAACCATTCCGAAAGGCAGCAGCGCCAGAAGTGCGAGGAGGACCGATAAAAGCCAAAAGGCTCGATACCGCAAAGCGAGCTTGAGGTACGCCTTAACCATCGTGCCTCCCATCTCATGACGACCATGACACATGAGATGGGAGGGTGCTGATGTTATTTTTCTGAATTTCCGGTTTTTTATTTATATGTACATCATTTTCTGAACAAGGCTACCGCTAATACGGCGCGCCGAGCGGGGCAAGCTGCTTGAGATAGGCCCACGCGACCTGCTTTTTGCGCGGGTCGGAAAGGCTCGCCTCGAAGCCGTCGATCGTGAGGGCGCGGCGGCCCAGCACGCTCACCACCAGGCCCGGCTTGAGCATGGCGGAGTCGAAGTCCTCGATGATGGCGAGGGCGTCGGCGTAGGCCTCGCGCATGGCGTCGGCGGCAACGTCGTCCAGCAGGACCACGGCCTCGGGATCGAGCGCCTCCACCGCCTCGCGGAAGAGCCCCTGGGGCAAAAGCGCGGTGCCGGCGGGGAGGTCGGCGGTCGCGGGGTCGGCCTGCGCGGGAGCGGCTTGGGCGGGCTGCCCGGCGGCGTTCTCCCCCACCAACACGGCGGCCAAGCCGCAGAAATCCTCCGGGGCCCAGCCGATCGCCGAGAGCGCGGCCCTGAGCGCGCGGCCGTCCGCGCCGGCCATGAGCTCGCCGCCCGCGACCTCCTCGGCGTTCAGGCGCCCTTTCACCAGCAGGATCGGCGCGTAGCCGTTGCCCGTCATGAGCACGCCGCGCTCCTGGAGCGCGTCCATCTCCTGGCGCGCCTGGTCCGCGAGCGCGGCGGCGCGCTCGGCCGTGGTTATGGACATGCTGTGCCCCTTTCGTCGTGAGAGACCATTCTAGCGCGGCGTGCAAACTTTGGGCGCGCCTGGGTATAACGGGGGCAGCCGAAACCCCGCCCGCGCCGCGGGCCGTCCCATAGGAGGAACCATGGCGAACATCACCGAGGTCACCCCCGCCAACTTCGACCAGCTCCTGGGCGAGGACCTTCCCGTCCTCGTCGACTTCTGGGCCCCGTGGTGCGGCCCGTGCCGTACGCTCTCGCCCATCGTGGACGAGCTTGCCGGCGAGCTGGAGGGTCGCCTGAAGGTCGCCAAGTGCAACGTGGACGACAACCAGGAGCTCGCCATGAAGTACGGCGTGATGTCCATCCCCACGCTCGTCCTCTTCAAGGGCGGCCAGGAGGCGCACCGCACCGTGGGCGCCATGCCCAAGGCCCGCCTGCTGGCCGAGCTGGAGCCGCGCCTGTAAGCGTTCGGTCCCGGCCGCCTCGCCGCAACCTCAACCTCGCCTTCCTTTCCCCCGGGCGCCCCGCACCTTACGCGGGGCGCCTCCTTTTTCGGCATTGGGGGCAGGTTCATCTGTCGCATCCGCCGTGGATGGTGTGGCGTGACGGGCGAGCCTGCCCCCTGCCGCGCCCCAGGACCCGTCGATGCACGCCTCCGTAGGCGTTTTTCAACGTGGTGAACCGATTTCGCAAACGATTTGAACGTAGTGAAGTCCAACTTCAGAACTTGAAGAAACGCCTCCTCGCTGACCTGCGGTTTTATGGAACGCGTGCCGTGGCGCTTCGAAAATCACTTCACTACTTGAAGAAACGCCTACAGAACCCGCGATTCGCGTGAAGTCACCGGGCCCGCTCCCGAATCGTCCGTTTTTCGAGGTTGTGAACGGCAAGCGGCCCTAAAGCGCGAGGTTGTGAACCATCCGTGCACAACCTCGATTTTGGCACGGCTTTGACCTGCGCATTTGCAAGCGTGCCGCTCAGGCCTCCCTCAAGGCATGCACAACTACGAAAAACGGACGATTTCCCAGCTTGCGATCGACATCGGTGCTGAGGACGCCACCCCATCGCCCCCTCATGCACCCCTTCCCGCCCCGAGGTCTATACTGGCAGGCGGAACGACCACCCTACCGAGGAGGCACGATGCACGACGTCGGAATGAACATGGGCCAGCTCGAGATGAGCGTCCGCCAGATCGACGACACGATCCAGATGGCGCACGAGTGGAGCCACCTGCTGCTGCACGCCACCGAGAACTTCGACATGGAGCGCATCGGCGGCAAGCTCGAGGCCTGCATGAAGGCCCTTCACGAGGCGCACGACGCGCTCGAGGGCTACGCCGACGCCATCGAGGCCGACCACAACTCCGTCGGCTCCGTGAAGCTGGTCTAGCCGTGCACGTCCACGACCGCGCCGAGGCCGCCGACGCCGGCGAGCTCGCGCGCTTCTCCGTGGCGGTGCCGAGCGAGCTGCTCCGCGCCTTCGACGCGCAGACCGCACGCCGTGGAGACGCCGCCAACCGCTCCGAGGCCCTGCGCGACCTCATGCGCGCCTCGCTGGTGAAGGAGGAGGAGCGGACGCCCGAGGCCGAGGTCATCGGCTCGCTCACCATGATCTACGACCACCATACCGGCGACCTCACCCGCCGGCTGGACGAGGTGCAGCACGACTACACCCCCGAGATCGTCTCCACCATGCACGTGCACCTGGACCACCACAACTGTCTGGAGATCTTGGCCCTCAAGGGCCGCGGCACGCGCGTGTACGAGCTGGCCGACAAGCTGCTGGGCCTGCGCGGCGTGAAGCACGGCGAGCTCACCTGCGCCGCCACCGACGCGAGCCTCGGCCTGTAACGGAAAATGGGTCGATTGTCCCCCGTCCCCGATTGACCCATGGATATGAAGGAGGGCCCATGCCCACGCACCGCATCCACATCACGGGAATCGTGCAGGGCGTGGGCTTTCGGCCCTTCGTGTACCGCGAGGCGGTGGCGCGCGGGCTTTCCGGCTGGGTGCTGAACGCGGGCGACGGCGTGCATGTGGAGGCGACGGGGCCGGTCGAGGCGCTTGCGGGCTTCGAACGAGCCATGCGCGCGGACGCGCCGGCCGCGGCGCGGGTGGAGGCCGTGGAGGTGGAGGAGGTCCCGGCCCGGGGCGATGCGGGCACGGGCGAGGACGCGGGCCCCGCGGGCAGCGACATCCCTGCCGAGCCGGGCGCCTCGCCGGCCTTCCGCATCGTCACCTCCAGCGACGGCACCGCCCGCACCACGCTCGTCTCGCCGGACATCGCCACCTGCCCGGATTGTGTGCGGGAGCTCTTCGACCCCGCGGACCGGCGCTTCCACTACCCCTTCATCAACTGCACCAACTGCGGGCCGCGCTTCACCATCATCCGCGAGCTGCCCTACGACCGCCCGCGCACGAGCATGGACGCGTTTCCCATGTGCCCCGATTGCGCCGCGGAGTACGCCGACCCGCTGGACCGGCGCTTCCATGCGCAGCCCGACGCCTGCTTTGCGTGCGGGCCGCACCTGACCTGGCGTGAACGAGGGGCTGACGCGGCGGCCGTGTGCCGCACGCGCGAGGAGAGCGACGCCGCCATCGAGCGGTGCGCCGAGCTGCTGGCCGCGGGCGCGATCGTGGCGATCAAGGGCCTCGGCGGCTTCCATCTTGCGTGCGACGCGGGTAGCGAGGAGGCCGTGGCCGAGCTGCGGCAGCGCAAGCATCGCAGCGGCAAGCCGCTCGCGGTGATGATGCGAGGGCTGGGCGAGGTGCGCCGCGTCTGCGAGGTAAACGATGCCGAGAAGGAACTGCTCACCGGCAACGTGCGGCCCATCGTCCTGCTCCGCCTCCGCGAGCCGGTCGGGGTCGGGGACAGATCGCCCCGCTTGGCGGCGACCGTGGCGAACGGGCTGCCCGAGCTGGGCGCCATGCTCCCCTACACCCCGCTGCAGCACCTGCTCATGGCTGCCTGCGCCGAGCACGGTGTGCGCGCGGTGGTGATGACGAGCGGCAACCTGTCCGAGGAGCCCATCGAGACCGACGACGCGCTGGCATGGAAGCGCCTGGTGGAGGGCGGCATCGCCGACGCGCTGCTCGGCAACGACCGCGCGATCCTCACGCGCTACGACGACTCCGTGGTGCGCGTGGCGGCGGGCGAGCCCATGCCGGTGCGACGCGCCCGCGGCTACGCGCCGATGCCGCTTCCGCTACCGCTGCCAGGCACGGAGGCGGGCGTAGGTGCAGGCGTGGCCACGGGTACCGCGGACGCGCCGACCGCCGCCGCGCCCGCGATCCTGGCCTGCGGCTCCGAGCAAAAGGCGACCCTCGCCCTCGCGCGCGGGGGGCAAAGCTTTCTCTCCCAGCACATCGGAGATGTGGAGAACGCCGAGACGCTGGCCGCATGGCACGAGGCGCGGCGGCGCATGGAGGCGCTGTTCGACATAGAGCCCGCCGCGCTCGCCTGCGACCTGCACCCGGGCTACCTGACGAGCCAATGGGCACGCGAGGAGGCGGGCGCGCGTGGCCTGCCGTTCGTGGAGGTGCAGCACCACCACGCGCACATCGCGAGCGTCATGGCCGAGGCGATCGGCACCGGCGTGCTCGGGCGGGGCGAGCCCGTGGTGGGCATCGCGCTGGACGGCACCGGAGCGGGCACGGACGGCACCGTGTGGGGCGGCGAGGTGCTCATCTGCGACCTGGTCGGCTACGCGCGGGCCGCTCACCTGGCCCCGTGGCGCCTGCCCGGCGGGGCGGCCTCGGTGAGGGACGCGCGCCGCAACGCGTTCTCGCTGCTCATGGCTTGCGACCTGCTCGACCATCCCGGCGCGGCGGCGCTTCTCGCCCGCATGGACGAGCCCTGCCGCACGGTGACGTGCCGCATGGTGGAGCGCGGCCTCAACAGCCCGCTCGCCAGCAGCGCCGGCCGCCTGCTCGACGCCCTCGCCGCCCTCCTGGGCATCTGCGATGCGGCCACCTACGAGGGCGAGCCCGCGATCCGCCTGGAGGCCGCGGCATGGCGGTCGATGGAGGCGGACGGGGCCGTGAGCTTGGCACGCGCGAGGGCAAAGGGCTACGAGCTCGAGGTGCGGTGCGCGGAGCCCGCGGTAGACGCCTCCGCCTGCGAGGCCCGTGCCCGCGTGCGGGAGCGCGAGGCGGGCGAGACGCTCGTCCTCGACCCCGCGCTCCTCGTGCGGCGGACGCTGGACGAACTCGCGAGCGGCACGCCCACCGAGCTCATCGCCCTGCGCGCGCAGCTCGGCCTGGCACAGGGCCTGGCGCGCACGGCCGCGGACATCGCCGCACGCGAGGGCATCCGCGCGGTGGCGCTCTCCGGCGGCGTCTTCATGAACCGCCTGATCTTAGGCGAGATGCGGACCCGCCTGGAGGCCGCGGGCCTCACGGTGCTCATCCCCCACAGCGTCCCCGTGAACGACGGCTGCATCGCCTACGGTCAGGCCGCCGTCGCCCGCGTGACATTGGAGGCAGGTTCCGATGTCACGCAGTCGCGCTGACAAGGAGGGGGTCGGTGCGGCGAATCGTCCCTTTTTCGAGGTTATGCACGGCAAATCGCCGATATCCGCTAAGTCGTGAACGCCTGGTTCACAGCCTCGATTTTGGCACGTATCTGACCTGCGATTTCCTTAGCCCCGTCACTCGAGCTTCGCAAGACCGTGCATAAGCTCGAAAAACGGCCGATTCACCACCGCACCCGACCGGTAGGCGACAAATCGACCTGTCCCCTATGTCGCAGGCTAGAGGATGCAGGTGCCGCGGACGTACTTGCGCACCACGCGGCCGCCCTCCTCGGCCAGGTAGATGAAGCGCTCCAGCCGCTCGGCCGGCGAGAGCCGCCGCGGGCAGGAGATCGCCGCGTCGTCGAGCACCAGGGCGTCGAACTCATAGCCCGCCTCGAACGCGCCCACCTTTCCGAAGAACTCGCCGCCGCCGCGCGTGCCCAGGTAGAAGGCCTCCTGCCAGGAAAGCGGCGCCAGCTCGGGATCGACCAGGCGCCAGCGCAGCTTGGAGGCCGACACGGCGTCGGACATCGCCCGCCACATGGAGGCGCTCGCGCCGCCGGCGATATCCGTGCCCAGGCCCACATGCAGGCCGCGCTCCAGATAGCGCCGCACAGGCGCGATCCCCGAGGCCAGCATGGCGTTGGACTGCGGGCAGTGCGCCACGAAGGTCCCGGTGGCGCGCAGCATCTCGATCTCGGCATCGCCCGAATACACGCAGTGCGCCATGATCGCCGGCGCCCCGGGGTGCCCAAGCAGGCCCGGTGCGCGATAGGTGTCCGCGTAGCAGCTGGACCACGGGCAGAGCTCGCGCACCCAATCGATCTCGGACAGGTTCTCGGAGAGGTGCGACTGCACCGGCAGCCCGCGCTCGGTGGCGATGGCGCCCAGCTCGCGCATGAGGGCGTCGGAGCACGAGGGCGTGAAGCGCGGCGTGATGATGGGCTCGGTGCGGGTGAGGCCCTCGCCCGCCACGGCGTCGAGCCATCGGCGCGCGGCGTCGGCCGCGTCCGGGCCCTCGACCAGGTAGTCCGGGCTGTTGCGGTCCATGCTCACCTTGCCCACGCGGCACACCAGGCCGCTGCGCTCCAGCGCGCGCATGAGGGCGAGGGTCGCGTCCGCGTGGAGCGTGCCGAACACCGCGGCGCGCGTGGTGGGCCCCCGGCGCAGGTCCTCGGCGAAGATGCCGTAGGCGCGCTCGGCGTATCCCATGTCCGCGTAGCGCGCCTCCTCGGGAAAGGCCCGCTCGTTCAGCCATTCCAACAGCTCGAGGTCCATACCGAGCGCGCGAAAGGCGTATTGCGGGGCGTGGATATGCAGATCCACCAGACCCGGCACGACGAGCGCGTCGCCGCACTCCACCACCGGCAGGCCCGCATACGCCCCCGGCAGCGCGTCGGCGGCAAAGACCCCGTGCGACACGCCGTCCACGCACACGGCGCAGGCGTCCTCGCGGACCTCGACCTCGGCGGGCGAGGCGCTCTGGCACACTGTACCGTGCAGGATGAAGGAGCGCGGCCGACCCTCCGTCGCGGGCATCACGCCCATGCCTCCACCTCCTCCAGGGTCGGGATGCTCGGCGCCGCGCCGGGGCGCGACACGGCCAGGCCCGCGGCGCGTGCCGCGAGCTCCATGGCGGCCGCGGGCTCCTCGCCGCGCGCGAGCGCCGCGAGCAAAAAGCCCGTGAAGGTGTCGCCCGCCGCCGTGGTGTCGACGACCTCGCGCGAGCGGGCGGGCTGGCGCACGGAGACCTCGCCCTCAGTGATGAGCATGGAACCCGCGCCGCCCAGCGTGAGGACCACCGTCGCGCGCGGGAAGCGAGCCCCCAGAAGCGCGGCGACCTCGTCCCAATCGGCCGAGGCCACGGCGTCCGCGGCCTGCGCACCGAGCAGCTGCGCCGCCTCGACCTCGTTGAGCAGCAGGTAGCCCACCAGGTCGAGAGGCATGGCGAGGACGGCCTCGTCCAGGGGCGAGGGGTTGAGAGCCACGGAGATGCCGCGCGCGTGGGCCGCACGGATGACGGTGCCCGTCAGGTTGACCTCGTTTTGCAGCACAACCATGTCGCCCGGGCCGTAGCCCTCCAGGGCCTCGGCCACCTGTTCGACGGCGATGCACCGGTTGGCGCCGCCGTAGAGCAGGATGCAGTTGTCGCCCGCGGCGTCGTTCTGGATCACGGCCACGCCGGTGCGCTCGCCCTTGAGCACGCGCACACGGCTCGTGTCCACACCCGCGGCCTCGAGCTCGCCCAAAAGGAAGCGCCCGTCCTCGCCGATCGCGCCGGCAAAGGCGGTCGGCGCGCCGGCGCGTGCGCAGGCGATGGCCTGGTTCAGGCCCTTGCCGCCCGAGCGGCGCGTCACCGCGGTGGCGGCGAGCGTCTCGCCACGTGCGACCATGTGGGGAACGGAATAGGTCTCGTCGATGTTGGCGGACCCAAAGACCAAGATGCCCATAGGATTCCTTTCTCTGATGCGACGTGCGGGCCGGGCCGCATGGGCCGGGGATCGCATGCCGCGCTGGCGCGCGCTACAGCTGGGCGAGCTTGCCGAGAAGCACCCGCTGGAACGCCCCCATGTCCACCTCGTTCAACAGGTAGACGTTGCGCTGCCCCTGGGGCACATCCACGCGCGCCGTGGTGCCGCGGCCCTCATCGGAGCAGTCCACGCGGATCGCCGTGCGCTCGCCGCCGAACAGCTCGGGGTGGGTGAGGTAGATGATGGTCGAGGCGTCGTGGATCACGCACACGCCATGCCTCCACTCCGAGTCGACCGGCTGGTAGAACGAGAGCATCTCGGCGATGGCGGCCTCATGCTCGTTCGCGCTGGCGGCGAGCGCCTTCAGCTGCGCGGGCGTGAGACCGCACCTGAGGGTCACGTCGAGCCCGCACATCACGATGGGCAGGCCGCTTTCGTACACGATCTGCGCGGCCTCCGGGTCGCCCCAGATGTTGAACTCGGCCGTGGGCGTGACGTTGCCGCCCACGGTGGAGCCGCCCATGAGGACGATGCGCTCGATCCGCTCGGCGACCTCGGGAAACACCCGAAGCAGCAGGGCGATGTTGGTGAGCGGGCCCGTGGGCACGAGCGTCATGCGGCGGCCGGCCGGCAGGGCCATGATGGCGTCGTGCATGGCGACGACCGCCGGGCGCGCGTCCAGCGCACGGTCGCCCCAGGGCAGGACCACGCGACCCAGGCCCATCTCGCCATGGACGTCGGCCGCGTCCTGCGCGGGGCGCAGCAGTGGGCGACGGGCGCCGCGGCAAAGCGGCACCTGGGGCAGGCCGAGCCACGCGGCCAGGCGCAGCACGTTCTCGGTCACCACGTCGCTCGGCAGGTTGCCGGCAACGCTCGACACACCGTGCAGCTCGAGGACGTCGGGGCTCGCCGCCACCATGGCGAGCATCACCGCGTCGTCGATCCCCGGGTCGCAATCGATCCAGATGTCCTTCCGCGCTTGCATGCCGGCTCCCTCCGACGCCGCCCGTCCTTGCTGCCGATTATAGGCAACGGTCCACCCGCCTCGCTCGTCCATACATTCGTCGGCGTCCCACGGCGTTCCCTCACCTGCGCCATATAAAGGAGTACCATCAAGCGGAAACAATCGCGAGGAGGGGTTCAGCTATGTGTCTTGCCGTACCGGGTAAGGTCGTGTCGATCGACGAGGGCGGGCGCGCCACCGTCGATATGCTGGGAATCACGCGCGAGGCGTCGCTGCGCCTGGTGCCCGACGCCCAGGTGGGCGACTATGTGCTGGTGCACGCGGGCTTCGGTATCCAGGTGATCGACGCGCAGGAGGCCGCCGAGACCCTCGCGCTGCTTCGCGAGATGCCCGACCTCATGGACGAGGACGAGCTGCCGGGCGCGGGGGTCGGGGTCGCCGGCGACACCGCGGCCGCCGAGCCCGCCGGGGCCCTCGCGTGATGGCCGTCGACCGCCCCGCCGCGGCTACCGACGCCGCCGACCGCCCCGCCGCGGCCCCGGACATCGACTTCGCCGCCTTCCGCGACCCCGCCCTCGCGCGCGAGCTCATCTCCCGCATCCACCGGCTCACGGGAGATCGCCAGATCAACCTCATGGAGGTCTGCGGCACGCACACGGTGAGTATCGGCCGCTACGGCTTCCGCTCCATCATGCCCGCGGGGCTCAAGCTGCTCTCCGGCCCCGGCTGCCCGGTGTGCGTCACCGCCAACCGCGACATCGACCACGCCATCGCGCTGGCCCGGATGGAGGGCGCCATCATCACCACCTTCGGCGACATGATGCGCGTGCCCGGCTCCAGCACCTCGCTCGCCCGCATGAAGGCCGCAGGGCGCGACATCCGCATCGTCTACTCCCCGCTCGACGCGCTGGACATCGCCGCCGCCAACCCCGAGCGCGAGGTGATCTTCATGGGCGTGGGCTTCGAGACCACCACCCCCACCATCGCCGCGAGCATCCTCGAGGCCGAGGCGCGCGGCCTTGGGAACTTCTCCGTGTACTGCTCGCACAAGGTCACGCCGCCCGCCCTGCGCGCCATCGCGAGCGACCCGGAGACCCGCATCGACGGCTTCATCCTGCCCGGGCACGTCTCCACCATCACCGGCACGGCGCCGTATCGCTTCTTGGTGGACGAGTTCGGCACGCCCGGCGTGGTCACCGGTTTTGAACCCGTGGACGTGCTCGAGGGCATCGAGCGCCTGGTTGAGATGGTCGTGTCCGGCCGGCCCGCGATCGAGAACGCCTACCGGCGCGGCGTGGCCGACGACGGCAACCCCGTGGCTCGCTCCCTGGTAGAGCGAGTCTTCGAGCCGTGCGACGCCACGTGGCGCGGGCTGGGGCCTATCCCCGGATCGGGCCTGGCGATTCGCGAGGCATACCGGCGCTTCGACGCGCGGCGGCGCTTCGCCGTGGAGGTGGAGCCCACGGTGGAGCCGCGCGGCTGCCGCTGCGGCGACGTGCTGCGCGGGGCCATCACCCCCGGCGGCTGCCCGCTGTTCGGCCGCGCCTGCACCCCGGAGCACCCCGTGGGGCCGTGCATGGTCTCCAGCGAGGGCAGCTGCGCCGCGTACTTCCGCTACCGGGAGGCGTGAGGGCCCAGCTCGCGGGCACACTCCGCCCGCATCCGCCCCTCCCTCTCCCCTTCCATCCCCGACCCTAAGGAGCTCAGCATGGGCAACATCGCCGACACCACGGTCCTTTTGGGCCACGGCTCGGGCGGCCAGATGATGAAGCGCATCATCGACGAGGTCTTCCTCGAGGAGTTCGGCTCGCCCGAGCTGCTCGCCGGCAACGACGCGGGCGTGGCCGAGCTCCCCGGCACCGGCCGCATCGCCATGAGCACCGACAGCTTCGTGGTGACGCCGCAGTTCTTCCCCGGCGGCAACATCGGGCGACTCGCGGTGTGCGGCACCGTGAACGACGTGGCCACCAGCGGTGCGCGCGTGCGCTACCTCTCCTGCGGGTTCATCCTGGAGGAGGGCTACCCCATGGACCGGCTGCGGCAGATCGCGCGGACCATGGCCGAGACCGCGCGCGAGGCAGGGGTGCGGATCGTCACCGGCGACACCAAGGTGGTGGAGCGCGGCGGGGCCGACGGCGTGTACATCAACACCGCCGGCGTGGGCGAGGTGCCCGCGGGCGTGGAGCTCTCCGGCGCCAATTGCCGCCCCGGCGACGCCGTGCTGGTGTCAGGCACGCTCGGCGACCACGGCATCGCCATCATGAGCCAGCGCGAGGGTCTGGCCTTCGGGACCACCATCGAGTCCGACGCGGCTCCGCTCAACCACTTGGTCGAGAACGTGCTGGCCGCGGCGCCGGGCACGCGCTGCTTCCGCGACCCCACGCGCGGCGGCCTGGCGAGCACGCTCAACGAGTTCGCCTCCGCGAGCGGGGTGGATATCGAGGTAGACGAGGCGGCCGTGCCCGTGCGCGACGAGGTGCGCGGCGCCTGCGAGATGCTCGGCTACGACGTGCTTCAGGTGGCCAACGAGGGCAAGATGGTCGCCGTGGTGCCGGCAGAGCAGGCAGAGGCGGCGCTGGCCGCGATGCACGCGAGCCGCTACGGCGAGCGGGCGGCGATCATCGGCCGCGTGCTCGACGCACCCGCCGCGGGCGGGCAACCCACGGTGCGCGTGCGCACAGGCTGGGGTTCCACACGCGTGCTGGATATGCTCGTGGGCGAGCAGCTGCCGCGCATCTGCTAACCGACGGGTTGAGGCACGGCATCTCGGGATTCATGCGTCGGCTTGCGTACCTCGGTACGCGGCGCCTAGCATTCACCCCGACCTGCCGCACTTCAACCCGTCGGGACGTTTACGGGGCTTGTTGCAATCCGGCTTCCCACTCCCCCGCCACGCGTCCCGGGTCTATGCCGCCTCGGCGTCACGGCAATCTCGGGCACCTCAACACCCCTCCCCCTGCACAGGGGTACCCTCAGCTCGCACAGCCCTCTTCGTACTGCAAGCCTCTCCCTAAAGGAACCTTATGCCGCACGCGCCCTTCACCCATGTGGTCTTCGACCTGGACGGCACGCTGTTGAACACGCTCGAGGACCTCGCCGCCGCGAGCAACCACGTCTGCGATCTCAACGGCTGGCCCACCTTCACCACGGACCGCTACCGCTACAAGGTGGGCAACGGGATCCTCAAGCTCGTGGAGCGCTTCATGCCCGCCGAGCTGCTCGGCGACCAGCGCGCCTTCGCCTGCGCGCTCGCCCAGTTCCGCGCCTACTACGACGCGCACAAGGAGGACCACACCGCGCCCTACCAGGGCATCCTCCCCATGCTCGACAAGCTGCGCGCTGCCGGCCTCACCCTCGCGGTCCTCACCAACAAGGACCATGCCGCCGCCGAGCCGCTCGTGGAACGCTACTTCGGCCCCGAGCGCTTCGGGCTGGTGCAGGGCCGCGTGGACGCCTTTCCGCCCAAGCCCGCCGCGCCCATTACCCTGCACGTGCTGGAACGGCTGGACGCCGACCCCGCGCGTACGCTCTACGTGGGCGACAGCGACGTTGACGTGCAATGCGGGCACAACGCCGCCCTCGCGGTGGCGGGGGTGGCTTGGGGCTTCCGCGGGCGCGCGGAGCTCGAGGCCGAGGGCGCCGAGTTCATCGCCGAGACGCCCCACGAGCTCGTGGACATCGCGCTCGGCCGCGCCTAGAGCGTAGAGAGGGGCGCACCGCCGCTCCCAGCCGATTCATTGAGACGAATCTGCACTTTCATACTCAACATAGGTGCAGAAAAGTCTCAATGAACGGAACGCACCCCCATGGCGATTGTTGATTGAGATGAAAATGCACCCCCGCTGAGTATGGAGGTGCATTTTCATCTCAATCAACTTGCCGGGCACGCAGATCACGCCGTAAAACCCCTATTCGGCCAGCGCGCTCGTCAGCTCCTTGGTCACGCTGTCCGAATCCGGCTCCCAGGAGCCGTCCTTCTGCACGAACTTGAGCTTGACCGTGACCTCCTTGGTCTCGGCCGCCTTCGTGACCTGCGTGAGGATGTCCCCACCCAGCTGCATGAGCTCGTCTTGCGTGGGCCACGAGTCCATCGCGCCCACCTGCTTGGCATACTCGTCCGCGAACGCATTGACGATCTCGGTCATGGACTTGATCTTGAGCGTCACGCTCGCCGTGGCCTCGTCCTTGGCGTCGTTCAGCTCGATGTCGCCGATCTCGTAGCTAAAGCCGTCCAGGTAGAGCTTGGCGTACTCCTTGGCGTCGACCCCCAGCGCGTCGAAGCTGTCGGCGGCGCTGCCCTCCACGCCCTTGACGAAGTCCTCCACCTCGCCGCCCTTGAGCTTGTCCAGCTCCTGGGTCAGCTGCTCGCGGATGACCTCCTCCGCGCTCGGCCCGCCGCAGCCGGCGAGCAGCGTCATGCAGCACGCCAGCATGCAGACCAGGCACGCGACCAGAACCGGCCGCCCCTTCGCGATACCCATGATGACCTCCCTCGAAATCCTCGCCTTCAAGCTTACCCCCTCGGCACGGAAAACGGGCCGCCCGCGGCACCGGATTCGGCGATGCGCGGGCGGCCCGCTTACGACGGTTCGCCGACGGCCCAGCGTACCGGGCACGCCGGGCGAGGGGCCCTACGCCTCCTTGGCGCCGTAGCGCTCGTAGTAGGCGTCGATCGCGGCCTTGAGCGCGTCGTCGATCACCACGCGGCCGGCGACCTCGCGGTTGTACAGGTGCTCGGTCACCTCGGCCATGGACACGATGCTCGCCACGGGGAAACCGTACTTCTCCTGGACCTCGAGCTGCGCGGTCTTAACGCCGCCCTTGCCGACCTCCATGCGGTTGAGGGAGACGATCAGCCCCTTGACCTCGACGTTCGCTGCGGCCATGAGCTTGGGGTAGGTCTCGTCGATGGACTTGCCCGAGGTGGTCACGTCCTCGACCATCACCACGCGGTCGCCGTCCTTGAGCTCGTAGCCCAGCATGCCGCCCTTGTCGGCGCCGTGGTCCTTGACCTCCTTGCGGTCGGAGCAGTACTTGACCTCCTTGCCGTACAGCTCATCCAGCGCGATGGCGGTGACCACGGACAGCGGGATGCCCTTGTACGCCGGCCCGAAGACCACGTCGAAGTCCAGCCCGAAGTTGTCGTGGATGGCACGGGCGTAGTACTCGCCCAGGCGCTTGAGCTCAAGGCCCGTCACGTAGGCGCCGGCGTTCATGAAGAACGGGGACTGGCGGCCGCTCTTGAGGGTGAAGTCGCCGAACTTGAGGACGTCGGACTCGACCATGAACTCGATGAATTCCTGCTTGTATGCCTCCATGGGGCTCCCTTCGCGGTGCGGATTCACAGGCGGGATAAGGATAGCACGGTAGCAAGGCGCGCTCGGGTGCACCACCGGGCCGGGCCGCGTCGCTAGCCCGCATCCTTCCCGGGAGCCGCCCCTAAGCGCCCCCCTAACCGGAGATCTTGCCGAGGAACTCCCTCGTGCGCCGCTCCCGCGGGTCGTTGATCACCTGGTCGGCAGGCCCCTCCTCCACGATGCGCCCGCCATCCATGAAGACCACGCGGCTCGCCACGTCGCGGGCGAAGGCCATCTCGTGGGTCACCACCACCATGGTGGTACCCTCGTCGGCCAGCTGGCGCATGACCTTCAGGACCTCGCCGGTGAGCTCGGGATCCAGGGCGCTCGTGGGCTCGTCGAAGAAGAGCACCTGCGGGTTCAGCGCCAGCGCCCGGGCGATGCTCGCGCGCTGCTGCTGGCCGCCGGAGAGCTCGCAGGGTACCTTGCCCTCGCTGCCGGCCAGGCCCATCTTGGCGAGGAGCGCGCGGGCCTGCGCCTCCACCTCCGCCCGGTCGCGCTTCTGCACCACGAGGGGCGCGTCCATGACGTTTTGCAGCACCGTCATGTGGGGAAAGAGGTTGAACTGCTGAAACACCAGCCCAAAGCGCTGGCGCGCCTGGGCGAGCACGGCTTTGGAGCCGTAGACCGCGGGCGCGGACGGGTCGGACTCGGGCGCCGTGGCCACGGCGAGGTCGCCGTAGGAGAGGCTGCCGCCGTCCAGGGTCTCCAGCAGGGTTAGGCAGCGCAGCAGCGTGGACTTGCCCCCGCCCGAGGGACCGATGATGGCCATGACCTCGCCGGGGCGCACCTCCAGCGAGATATCGCGCAGCACCTCGTTGGCGCCGAAGCTCTTGCGTCCATGCCGCAGGCGCACCACGCGCTCGATCTCGGCCATCTTTCGTCCTCCTTATCCACGGGACGGTCCCGTCCCGTCCCCTTCATCGAATCCAGCGAGCGCCCGCCACGGGCCCGCGCGGCGTAGACTCAATCGTGGTAGTAATCCATCCGCCTCTCGATCCGGCCCATAGCGATCTCCACCACGAAGTTGAACACCCAGTAGATCGCCGCGGCGATGGCGAACGGCGTCATGCTGCGCTGCGACGCCACCAGGGCCTTGGCCGTGGAGAACATCTCCGCCACGCCGATGGAGAACGCCAGCGACGTGTCCTTCACCAAGGTGATGACCTCGTTGCCGAGCGAGGGCATGATCCTTTTCACCACCTGCGGCAAGATGATCCGCACGAAGGTCTGCACGCGGGAGTAGCCCAGGACCTCGGCCGCCTCGTACTGGCCGCGCGGGATGGACTGGATGCCGGAACGGTAGATCTCGGCGAAGTATGCCGCGTAGTTGATGATGAACGCCACCACGCACGCCTGCCACTTGGAGTCGGGCGTGAGCTTCACCCCGAAGACGTAGAACGGGGCGAAGTAGATCGCGAACATCTGCAGCATGAGCGGCGTGCCGCGCATCACGGAGATGTAGGCGCGGGCGATCCAGCGCAGCGGCGCGAAGCGGCTCATGCGCGCGAGCGCGATGGGCACGCCCAGCGGCAGCGAGCCGATGAGCGTGAGGAAGAAGATCTGCAGGCTGGTGACGAATCCCGTTCCGAGCATCTGCATCATGGTGGCGGTGGTCATGGCGTCCTTTGCGTGCAAAGCGGTGCGAAGGGGCACCCCCTCGCACCGCTTGTCGGATATGGCGTAAAGCTTACTTCAGCACCCAGTTGTCGAACGAGAGGCCGTAGTCGGCGTACTTCTCGCAGAGCTTCTGGACGGTGCCGTCGGCGTACAGCTCCTTCAGGGCGTCCGTCACGGCCTCGGCGGTCTTGGTATCACCCTTCTTGAAGCCCACGGCGTAGTGCTCGGAGGACAGCGGCTCGGAGAGCTGCGCGTAGGCATCGGGGTTACCGGCGATCTGGTACTGAGCGATGGACAGGTCGCAGGCCACGGCGTCGGTGGCACCGCTCTCGAGCTCGGTGAAGGCGGTGTTGTAGTCCGGGCGAGTCTCCAGCGCGGCGAAGGTCTCGGCCAGGGACTGCTGATCGCCCTGGAGCACGTCCTCGGCGGCGGAGTCGGCCTGGGTGATGACGTTCTTGCCCGCCAGGTCATCGAAGCTCTCGATACCGGAGTCCTTCTTCACCACCACGACCTGCTCGTTGAGCATGTAGGGGTCGGAGAAGGCGTAGCCGTCCTCGCGGCCCTCCATGGTGAAACCGTTCCAGATGCAGTTGATGGCGCCCGAGGAGAGCAGCGTGTCCTTGGCGTCCCAGTCGATGGCGGAGTACTCCACCTCCCAGCCGAGCTTGTCGGCCACGGCCTTGGCGAGGTCGAGGTCGAAGCCGGTGAACTCGCCGTCGTCGCCCACGAAGCCGTAGGGCGGGTAGGCCTGGTCGAAGCCCACGATCAGCTTGCCGGTGGCGGAGGCTGAGGTGTCCTCGGTCGTGGCGGCGGCGCTGCCGGCGGCCGATCCGGCGTTCGTGGTGCCCTGGCCGCCGCAGGCCGTGAGGCCAACCGCGAGCGCCAGGGCGGCTACGGCCGCCAGGGGAGCAAAGAGTCGTTTCTTCATCTCGATTCCTTCCTGCGCATGCGCCGCCCGTGCACGGCGCCCATCTTCAACGCACGAACACTTTACTAAACTAAAGTGAATAGTGCAAAGACGTTACTCGCCGAAATCATTTGTAAACAAAACGCCCCGACCTGCCGCCGTGCGACGTGCGAAGGGCCGAGGGGCCGGCGGCCCTCCCGACCACCGGCCCCTCGGCCGAAAAGACGACGCTATCCGCGGCGCGGCCGCCGGCTACTCGCGGGACTCCGCGCGACGACGGCGCTGGGCACCGAACGCGGCCAGGGAGCCGCCCGCCAGGGTGAGGCCCGCCGCGCCCATCATGGCCACGGTGGCAGGGTCGCCCGTCTGCGGCAGCTCCCCGCCCGTCACTGCCTTCTTAAAGTAGGCGACGAGCTCCATATCGCCCGTCACCGGCGTGGAGAAGTCGTACGGGGCGCCGTTGAGGTACCAACCCACGAAGGTGTAGCCCGCGTACGTCGGCTTGTCCGAGGGCTCGCCCACCGCCTTGCCGGCCTCGACCTCCTGCGTGGCGAAGGTCTTGCCGTCCGCGGTGAAGGTCACCGTGTAACTCGTGGCCGCCTCGGGGCCCTGGTCCTCGCCGGGGCCGCCCCCCTCGGCCTCCGCCACCGAGATGGTATAGGTGGCCGTGAAGGCCGCGGTGCTCTTGCTGACGGGCGTGTAGGTGACGGTCACGGTCTGCTCCCCCGCCTTGGCGAGCGCGGTGCCGGGCTCGATCGAGAAGGAGAACTGGTCGTTCACACCCACGGCGTCGGCATCGGTGGAGGAGCCGTAGGCGATGGTGCGGGTCGAGCCGTCCTGCATGGTGGCGGTGAGCGTCAGGCCCGTGGGATCGAAGGCGTCGCCCACCGTGTAGGAGCGCTTGAGGCCCTTGGGTTGGGCGTCATCGTCGATGGAGATAGCCGTGATGGCGGCACCGGTGCCGTCCTCCGCGTCGGAGCCGGTATCGGTGTCGGCGTCGCTGCCGTCCGTGTTCCCAGAGTCGGCATCGCCCTCGGAGCCGGAGTCCTCGCCCGGCTCGGCGGAGTCCTCCTTGCCGGAACCCGAATCGGAGCCGGAGCCGGAGCCGCCCTGGTCGGAGCCGGAGCCCGAATCGGAGCCGGCGTCGCCCTTGTCCTCGGAGCCGCTACCGCCCTGGTTGCCCTGGTCGGAATCGGACCCAGAACCGTCCTCCGAACCCGAGCCGTCCTCTCCCGCACCCGGCTCCTCGGGAGTGCTCGGCGTCTCGGGTGTCTCGGGAGTCTCGGGTGTCTCGGGGGTCGTGGGCGTCTCGGGCACGCTCGGTTTCTGCTGCTCCGCCTCCGCCTCGTGCTGCGAGATATAGGAGAGCACCGTCTGGCGCTCGCGCTCGTAGCGGGCGGTGTAGCTCCAGGCGTAATCGTGGGTCCTGCCCTCGCCCGTGGTGTAGTAGCTCACCACGGAGCTGCAGAGCGCGTCGACGATCTGGCGGTCCGTCATGGAGCTCGTGAGGTGCGCGTCGCGGATGAAGCTGCGCACGCCGCCTGAGCCAAAGAGGTTCGTCATGCTCCATGCCAGGCCCTTCACCGCATCGCAGCGCCCGGAGATATCCACGCCGCTCACGCTCTCCACCGCGTCGAGCGCCGGCACGCAGTAGTTCTGGTAGCCGTAGGCGTCCTGCAGCGCGGAGAACTCCGCGGGGTCGGCAGCGTAGGCGGCGTGCCAGGCGTCTTGCGCCAGCTGCCCGATCGAGGTCAGGCGCTTGGCGGAGTAGTCGTAGATGGCGCCCGTCTTGAGCTCGTCGCCGCGGTCGATCACAGCCTTGAACATGGAGTACTTGGTGGGGTTGTAGGCGTACACCTGCTCCATGAAGGGCAGCAGCGAGTAGCGGCGGTCGAACTGGTAGTAGCCCATGGCGTTGTAGCCGTCGCCATAGCTGAAGCCCAGGTCGTAGTTGCTGCCAGACTCATTCTGGGCGAAGTACTTCATCTCGGCGGAGAGGCTCATGGGCGAGATGCGCGCCTGCGCCCGACTGGAGAACAGCGAGGTCAGCGCGGAGAGGGCGCCCTCGTCCTCGGCGGCGTACTCCTCGTCGCGGTCCCACGAAGCCGGCTCGGGCAGGGTGCCGTCGGCCGCGGCCTCGTCGGTGGCGGCGGAATTGTCCGGGCCGCCGGCGGTATCGGCGCCGTCCGAGCCGTCCTCGGCGTGCGTGGCGGCCGAGACGATTTTGGGCGCGCTCACGGTGCCCAGGCTCAACACGGCGGCGAGACCCGCCACCACGGCCTTGTGCTTGGTTAGGAACATAGATGGCCTCCTGGTTCTGACCGGCACGGTGGCCGGGCTGGTTGCGTTTGGTCTACGTTTGCGTCAGAGCCGCAATGGAGTAATGCCAGTATGACAGGCACGCTGCGCCTGCACAATAAGCGCACGCGGACGCGCCGGCGAACGACGGGCGATGCGGGCGGCCACGCCCCCGCGTCAAGGCCGCCGACCCGTCGCCCCGTCCCTTTCCCAACACGAAAAAGAGGCGGCCCCGAAGGACCGCCTCCCAACAAACGCTATCCGGGCCGTTCGGTCCGCACGCGAGCGCGCCTACGCGACCTTGCAGATCCAGCCGTGCTTGTCCTCCACGGCGCCGTCCTGGATGCCGGTGAGGGTCTCGCGCAGCTTGGTCATGACCGGTCCCATCTCGTCGTGGCCTGCCGGGAAGGTCACGACCTCCTCGCCGTCGTGGATCTCGCCCACCGGGGAGATGACGGCCGCGGTGCCGCACAGGCCGCACTCGACGAACTTGCCGCTCTTGACCTCGGCCCACTCAACCGGGCGCTGCACGACGGTGATGCCCAGGTCCTCGGCCACCTGCACGAGCGAGCGGCGGGTGATGGAGGGCAGGATGGAGTCGGTGTGGGACTGCGGCACCACGAGCTCGCCGCCCTCGGTCACGAACATGACGTTCGCGCCGCCGGTCTCCTCCACAAAGGTGCGGGACTCGGAATCCAGGTAGAGGTTCTCGGCGAAGCCGGCGCGGTGGGCCTCCATGGTGGGCTTCAAGCTCATGGCGTAGTTCAGGCCGGCCTTGATGTTGCCGGTACCGTGGGGCGCGGCGCGATCGTACTTGGAGACGCACAGCTTGATGGGCTTGAGGCCGCCCTTGAAGTACGGACCGACGGGGGTCACGAGGATATGGAAGTGGTACTCGGGAGCGGGGGCCACGCCGATGACCTCGCCGGAGCCGATCATGAACGGACGCACGTAGAGCGTGGCGCCGGAGCCGAAGGGCGGCACCCAGGCGGCGTTGGCCTCGACGACCTGCTTGACGGCGTCGACGAAGCGGTCGACCGGGAACGGCGGCATCTCGAGGCGCTCGGCGGACTCGTACATACGCTGGGCGTTCATGTCCGGGCGGAAGCACACGACCTCGCCGGACTCGGTGGTATAGGCCTTGAGACCCTCGAAACACTCCTGGCAGTAATGGAAGATACCGGCGCACTCGGACAGCGTGATGGAATGGTCCGTGGTGAGGCGTCCCTCGCCCCACTCGCCGTCCTTCCAGTCGCACACGTAGCTGTAGTCGGTGGGCATATAGCCGAAGCTGAGGTTACCCCAGTCCAAGTCCTTCTTCTCGACTGCCATGATCGTTCCTTTCCTTGCAAGCAAACCGTGCAGTGTTCGAATTCTACCGCTGCGCGCATGGCCGGCCGCGAGACACTGCGCTGTAGTAAAGCTGAAACAATCGCCGACACCCGGCACGAGGCGGCGACCGCCCCGGGCGACCACCACCAAAATAGGGCCCGCGGGCAGATGCCCACGGGCCCGATCGCCGCGCGCTCGCGAACGGCAGGCAGCGCTACTTCTTGGCGCCGAGCTTGGCCTTGACGAGGCCCGCGATGGCCGGAATCAGCGAGATGGCGATGATGCCGATCACGATCATCTCGAAATGGTCCTGCACGAAGGCGATGCCGCCGAAGAAGTACCCCAGCAGCGTGAAGATGCTGGACCAGGTGATGCCGCCCAGGATGTTGAAGATCACGAAGGAGTGCCACTTCATGCCGCCCACGCCGGCCAGGAACGGCACGAAGGTGCGGATGAACGGGAAGAAGCGGCCCAAGAAGATCGCCAGGTGGCCCCACTTGTCCAGGAAGGCCTCGGACTTGGCGATGCGCTCGGGGGTCATGGCCTTTATCTTCCCGGAGGCGATGATCTTCTTGCCGAAAAAGTGGCCGATAAAGAAGTTGCACTGGTCGCCCAGGATGGCGGCGGCCCACACGATGGCGAGCAGGTGCACGATATTCAGCGGGCCCGAGGCCTCGTGGGCGAAGATGCCCGCGGCGAAGAGCAGCGAGTCGCCGGGGAGGAACGGCATGAAGACCACACCGGTCTCGATGAAGATGATCAGGAAGATGAAGCCGTAGGCGTAGGCGGGACCCATGGCGATCCACGCGGCGATGGCGGCGCGCGGGTCCTGCAGGAGCTCCTTCAAGAAGGTGACGATACCCATATGCGGCGGTTCCTCGTTTCAAAGACGGGTTCTGTACCAGCGGTTCAGTATAGGCGATGCCGTTGGGCGACATGTGGGCGGGCTATGTCTCCCAGGTAAGGACACGGTAAGACCACGACCGCGCGACAAGACCGCCGAAAGACCGTTTATAGGGTGTCGCTTTTCAAACCTCCCGAGTTTTGTACCAATTGCCGGCGGCTATACGTTATCTAGGGGGTCAGACATAGCTCGCCAACTGGGCAAACGTTGCTCGCTACCCCGTGGCTACTCGGCACGTCCCCGATATTTGGTACACAACTCGGGAGGTTTGGCCCCGGAGCCGATCCCATGCCGCTGAAGCGCTCGAACACCGGCTAAGTCCTAGCAACTTACTAGACTTTAACCCCTCGGAACCCTACCATAGGCACCTAAGCCAAGCTACCGCGCGCCCGAAGGGTCCCCATGAGCTTCATCACCACCATCCGCGAGGATATCGCCACCGTGCAGAAGCACGATCCGGCCGCCCAGACGGCCCTCGTGATCTTCCTGTCCTACCCCGGCCTGCACGCCAAGTGGGCGCACACCCCCGAGCACTGGCTTTGGAACCATGGCGCCCACGGCCTGGCGCGCGTGATGTCCCAGATAACCCGCTTCATGACGGGCGTCGAGATCCACCCGGCAGCCAAGCTCGGCCGGCGGTTCTTCATCGACCACGCCATGGGCGTCGTGATCGGCGAGACCACCGTTGTGGGCGACGACTGCGTCCTCTACCAGGGCGTCACCCTCGGCGGCACGGGCAACGAGTGCGGCAAACGCCACCCCACGCTGGGAAACAACGTCACGGTGGGCACCGGGGCCAAGGTCCTGGGCAACATCGCCATCGGGGACAACGTCAAGATCGGCGGAAACTCCGTGGTGGTGAAGGACGTGCCCGACAACTGCACCGTGGTGGGCATCCCCGGGCGCATCGTCAAGCGCAACGGCTGCCGCGTGATGAATGCCGCCGAGGACGCGCGCTGCCACCGCGAAAGCCTGCCCGACCCCGTGGAGGAGGCGAGCGTGATCAACCGGGAGCACATCGCCATCAACATGCGCCGCATCATCGAGCTGGAGCGACGCGTCAAGGAGCTCACGGAGACGGTCGAGCGCCTGACAGGCGAGCAGGCGGACCGGTAACCGAGCGGCACGGTCGGCAAATCGGCCGCACCCTCACAAGGCGATCTTTTTACCAAAATCTATTCACCAGCTCGATAATCGGCCGATTCCATAGGCCGCGAAACGCGAGGCCGGGCTGCCGGCGACGCGGGACTCGAAGCGCGGGGCGCCGGGCACGGGGCGCAGGCCCCGAAACCAACCCCGAAACCCGAACGTCCCACGCGCCCTTTACGCGAACTGGGAGTTGTACAGCTCCGCGTACGCGCCGCCCGCGGCCAGCAGCTCGGCGTGCGTCCCCTGCTCGATGATGTCGCCCTTCTCCATGACCAAGATCAGGTCGGCGTCCACGATCGTCGACAGCCGATGCGCGATCACGAAGCTCGTGCGCCCGTACATGAGCCGCTCCATCGCCTGCACGATAGCCTGCTCCGTGCGCGTGTCCACACTGGAGGTGGCCTCGTCCAGGATGAGGATCGCCGGATCGCAGAGCATGGCGCGCGCGATGGTGAGCAGCTGCCGCTGGCCCTGGCTGATGGACTCCGCGTCGTTGGAGAGCATGGTATCGTAGCCCTCGGGCAGCGTCCGCACGAAGAAGTCCACGTGCGCCGCGCGCGCCGCGGCCTCGATCTCCTCGCGCGTGCTCTCGGGCCGGCCGTAGGCGATGTTCTCGGCGATGGTCCCCTCGAACAGCCAGGCGTCCTGCAGCACCATGCCGAAGCGCCGCCGCAGGTCGGCGCGGGCGAGCTCGCGGGTGTTCACGCCGTCGAGCAGGATGCTGCCGCCGTCGATCTCGTAGAAGCGCATGAGCAGGTTGATGAGGGTCGTCTTGCCCGCGCCCGTGGCGCCCACGATGGCGATCTTCTGCCCCGGCTCGGCGGCGAGGCACACGTCGCGCATGAGCGGCGCTGACGCGTCGTAGCCGAAGCGCACGTGACGGAACTCCACGCGGCCGTCCACACAGCGCGGCAGCTCGGCCGGGCGCGCCGGGTCGGGCTCGACCTCCTCCTCGTCGAGCAGGCGGAACACGCGCTCGGCGGCGGCCAGCGCCCCCTGCAGCATGTTGACCGTCTGGGAGAGCTGCGTGAGCGGCTCGCCCGCGATGTTCACGTACTGGAAGAACGCCTGGAACACGCCCACGGTGAGCTGCCCGGCGATGAGCAGGCCGCCCGCAAGCGTGCCGATGATCACGAGCGACACGCGCACCAGGAAGCGGATCGCGGGGCCCGAGGCGTTGGTGAGGGCGTCGGCCACGGCGCTCGTGCGGGTGAGCTCCTCGGCCGCGGCGCGCATCTCGGCAAGAGACGCCTCCTCGCGCCCGAAGGCCTTGATCACGGCGCGGCCGCTGTAGGCCTCCTCCACCCGCTCGGTGAGCGCGCCCACCGCAGCCTGGCGAGCGGCGGCCACGCGCAGCGTTCGGGCGGCGAGCACCTTGGTCACCACGAAGGTCCCAACCATGAAAACGGCGAAGATGCCGGTGAGCATGAGGTTGTAGCTCGCCATCATGGCCACCGCGCCCACCAGCGTGAGCGCCGCGATGATCAGCTGCAAAAGACCGCGCTGCAGCACCTCCGAGATCTTGTCCAGGTCGTTGGTGGCGCGCGAGATGGTGTCGCCGGGCTGGTGCGCGTCGTAGTAGCGCAGAGGCAGTCGGGCCAGCTTGGCGGCGATCCGGTTGCGCAGGGAGAGGTTCAGCCGTTCGGCGAAGCTCGCCATGACCATGACCTGCGTGGTGTAGAAGATCCACGCGCCCGTCCAGATGGCCAGGTAGACGAGGATCTGCGCGCCGCCGTTGGCCATGGTCACGCGGAAGGCCGCGCCCGTGGAAAAGCTTTCCTGGATGTTTTCCCAGAGCAGGTCGATCACGTGGGCGCTCCACGCGGGCGCCGCCAGGCTGAAGCCCACGTACACGATCGCGGCGAGCACCGCCACCACGAGGCGCCAGTGCATCCCCGCGGCGGCCCCCCACAGACGGCACGCCGTTCCGAGGGCGTCCTCGGGAACCTCCGCCTCGTCCGGGGCGGCATCGGCGCCGGTACCGACGCCATCCGCGGCCGCCGCGAGCGCTCCCTCGCGCCCGTGCAGCTCCTTCTCGTCCTTAGTCATGACCCTCCTCCTTCCTGGCCTGCGAATCCGCGATCGCGCGGTACGTGGGGCAGCTCCCCATGAGCTCGTCGTGCGTGCCGATGCCCACCGCCACGCCATCCTTCAGCACGACGATCTGGTCGGCGTCGTGGATGGTGCCCACGCGCTGGGCGATGATGAGCGTCGCCGCGTCGGCGATCCGGGGCGCCAGCGCGCGGCGCAGCGCGGCGTCGGTCTTGTAGTCCAGCGCGGAGAAGCTGTCGTCGAACACGTACAGGTCCGCGCGGCGCACGAGCGCGCGGGCGATCGCCAAGCGCTGGCGCTGCCCGCCCGAGAAGTTGGTGCCGCCCTGGGCCACGCGCGTCCCAAGCCCCTCGGGCAGCTCGTGCACGAAGGCGCCCTGGGCCGTGTCCACTGCGCGCCACAGGTCCTCGTCCGTGGCGGCCGAGTAGCCGTAGCGCAGGTTCTCGGCGATGGTCCCCGAGAACAGCCACGCCTTCTGCGGCACGTAGGCGATCCGGCGGCGCAGCTCCTCCTGCGTCATGTCGCGCACGTCCACCCCGCCGAAGCTCAGGCTGCCGCCCGTCACGTCGTGGAAGCGCAGCAGCATCTTGGCGATGGTCGACTTTCCCGAGCCCGTGTTGCCGATGATGGCCGTGACCTGCCCGCGGCGCAGGGAGAAGTCGATGTCGTGCAGGGTGTCCTCGTCGGCATCGTGGAACCTGAAGCTCACGTGGGAGAAGCGCGCCACCTCGTCGGCTCTGCGGCCAGCGGCCTCCGATACCTCCCGGCGGCCCACGGCGCCCTCCCCCGCCTCGGGGTCGCGGATCTCGGGCGCGAGCTCCAGCACCTGGCGGGCACGCTCCAGGCACGCCAGCGCGCGCGGCACCGAGAGCAGCGCGAACTGCGCCATCATCAGGAAGAACATGATGAGCATCGCGTACTCGATCAGCGCCGTGATGGAGCCGATCATCATGGCGTGCTCGCCCACGCGGTTGGCGCCCATGTAGATGATGAGGGCCTCCGCGCCGTTCATCAGGAAGAACGTGAGGGAATCCGCGGTGGAGAACATCAGGTTCACGCGAATGGCGTTGTCGGCGTACTCCTGGAAGGTCCCCTCCAGCTTGCCGCGGGCGTCGGCCTCCTTGCCGAAGGCGCGGATCGGCCGCACGCCGGTGATGGTCTCGCGCAGGCGCACGTTCATGCGGTCGATGAAGCCCTGCAACCGCGTGAAGATAGGCGCGGACACCCGCACCGCCGCCACGCACACCAGCACCACCGCGAGCGTGATGGCGAGCAGCAGCCAGCCCATCCAGCTGTCGATGGAGAATGCCAGCCCCACGGCGATAGCGCACATCACCGGCACCGGCAGAATGAACACGATGGCCATCTGCAGCGTCTGCTGCACCACGTTGGCGTCCGAGAGCGTGCGGGTGATCATGGAGCCCGTGCCGAAGCGCTCGAAATCGGCGCCCGAGTAGGCCAGCGAGGCGTCGTAGACTGCCAGGCGCATGTCGCGACCCACGTACGCCGCGAGCTTGGAGGCCAGGTAGATGGCCGTGATGGCGCCACCAGAGCCGCAAAGCGCCGCCACGAGCATCCGCCCGCCGTGACGCAGCAGCGCCCCCGCGCCCTCCATCGCCACCGCCGAGTTGATCATGGACGAGAGCTCCGTAGGCACGTAGAGCATGCCCGTCATGTCGAACACGAGCGCCACGAGCGTGGCGAGCGCCAGGCCCTTGTAGGGTCTGATGAAGCGCCAGAGCATGCGCAGCGACGTCCCGAGCGCGTAGGACTCGTCCTCGGTGGCGGTCGTCGCCGCGTCCAGACCGCTACTCATGGGCCTCCCCCTCCTTCCCTGCCGGGCATTTCCGCTCCCGGGCATCTTGCATCGACTTGAACTCCGCCTCGAGGGCGGCGGTGTACTCGCGCACGAGCGCCAGCAGCTGCTCGCGGTCCGGCTCGGAAAGGCGCCGGAACGCCCGTCGCTCCGCCTGCATGGCGGGAACGATGTGCCGTCGCGAGAACGCGCGGCCCGCCTCCGTGAGCGCTGCCACCTTGTTCTTGCGACTGCCTTCGCAAAAGTCCAGGGCGATGAGCTGGCGCGCCTCCAGGGTCTTGAGCGCCGAGTTGATGGTCTGTTTGCTATACGCCCACGACTCGCACAGGCGCCTGAGCGGTGCCGTGCCGCCGGCGAGCTCCAGGTCGTAGAGCATCCAGTAGGCGCAGCTCGACAGGCCGCAGCTGCGCGCGAACTGCGTGTAGAGCTTGTCCGCCGTGTTGTAGAGGTAGTCGAGCTCGATAAGCCGATCGCCTTCCTGCCCCATGACGCGTCCCTCCATGTCCTCGCATGCGTTCATCCGGTTTCGGACTTATCTATTATTGTCCGGTTTCGGATATTGTCAACCCACCCTCGTGGGCGCAAACATGGAGCCCTCCCCCGCGCTCGGATGGCGGCACGACCACGGCGCCCGGCATGGCCACGCCGGCGCGTGCTAGAGTGCTGGGGTATGTAAGGAACACCCGACCAAAGGAGCCCCATGGAAGACCTCGAGAACGCCTCGGACGTGCTCGCGCGCTTTTTGCGCTACGTCCAGGTCGACACCACCTCCGCCGACGCCCATTGCGACCGGGTACCCTCCACCGAGCGGCAGTTCGACCTGGCCCACCTGCTCGCCGACGAGCTGCGCGAGCTCGGCGCCCAGGACGTGGCCGTGAGCGAGAACGCCTACGTGACCGCCCAGATCCCCGCGAGCGCCGGTGCCGAGGACCGCCCGCACCTGGGCCTCATCGCCCACATCGACACCACCGAGGTGGCCCCGGGCAAGGGCGTTCGCCCGCATATCGTGCGCTACGAGGGCGGCGACCTGGTCTGCGGCGAGGCGGACGGCGAGCCCGTCTCCATGAGCCCGGCGCTGCTGCCGGCGCTGGACTCCCTGGTTGGCCAGGACCTCGTGTGCTCCGACGGCACCACCCTGCTCGGCGCCGACGACAAGGCCGGTGTGGCCGAGATCATGGCCCTGGTGGCGCGCCTCACCGCCGACCCGTCGCTGGCGCACCCTGCGCTCGGCATCTGCTTCTGCCCCGATGAGGAGATCGGCCACGGCGCCGAGCTGCTCGATATCGCCGGCTTCGGCTGCACCTACGCCTACACGGTGGACGGCGGCGCGCTCGGCGAGATCGAGTGGGAGTGCTTCAACGCCTGCGAGGCGACGGTGGGCTTCGAGGGCTACTCCATCCACCCCGGCGACGCCAAGGACCGCATGGTCAACGCCGTGAACCTGTTCCAGCGCTTCCATGGGATGCTCCCCGCCGAGCAGCGCCCCGAGCACACCGCCGGCTACGAGGGCTTTTTCCATATCGAGGGGGTGTCGGGCACCGTCACGCACGCCACGGCCCGCTATATCCTGCGCGACCACGACGCCGGCAAGTTCGAGGCCAAGATCGCCCTCATGGAGCGCATCGCCGCTTTCATGAACGCGGAACTCGGCCGCGAGCGCGTGCATGTTGAGATCAAGCGCCAGTACCGCAACATGGCCGAGGTCGTGCGCGCGTACCCCGAGCTGATCGACGCGGCGCGCGAGGCCTTCACCGCCGAGGGCGTGGAGCCCCAGGTGCTGCCCATCCGCGGCGGCACCGACGGCGCGCAGCTCTCCTTCCGCGGGCTGCCCTGCCCCAACCTCTCGACCGGCGGTTATTGCTTCCACGGCGTGAACGAGTTCATCCCCGTGCGCTCGCTGGAGAAGATGGTCGACGTGCTGCAGGCGCTCGTGGCGCGCTTCGCGTAACGCCGCGGCGTGCGACGGCGCGCACGCAGCACATGCCACGAAAAAAGGGCGGCCCCGCGGGGTCGCCCTTTTCCATGCATGGTATGTCCTCGCGCTACTCGCTCGCGGTGTCCCCGCTCGCGGTGTCCGTATCGCTCGAGCTTGCGCTGGAGCTCGTGGACGCCGTGCCGTTCGACCAGTCGCTGCCGCTGTTGCGCGAAAGGTCGGCGACGGTGGCGGACTCGCCCGTCGTGCCCATGGTCTGCGGGCCGTTGGGGTTCTCGCCGGCCTCCACGCGGGCCATCATCTCCTCCAGCTCCGTCTCGTGCACGAAGACGTAGCTCTGGCCGTCGATATAGGTATCGTCGCCCGCCCAAGAGGGCAGGTTGGCCGACCAGATGTCGTCGGTGCTCATGCCCTTCATGGCGTTCAGCACGGCCATGATGTCGTCGACGCTCATGTTGGTGATGAGCATGTCGGAGAGCTGCTGCAGCATGGAGGGGATCGTGGTGATGTCCAGGTTGTTCAAGATCTTGTCGGCAAGGGCGCCCAGGACCATGCGCTGGTGGCGCATGCGGGTGTAGTCGCCGTCGACGAACTGGTGACGCGCGCGGGAGAAGGTGAGCGCCGCCTCGCCGTCCAGGTGCTGCTGGCCCTCTTCGATCTTGACCGGGCCAGCGTCGGCGTCGTCCACGCCGTCGCCCTCGGGCACGTACAGGTCGATGCCGCCCACGGAGTCAACGAGCTGCTTCAGGCCGTCGAAGTTGATCTCGGCGTAGTAGGAGATCTGCACCCCGCACAGCTCGTTCACCGCGGTGATCACGCCCTCGGCGCCGTCATAGGAGTGCGTGGCGTTGATCTTCATGGTGCTGCCCTTGTACACCACCTTGGTGTCGCGCGGGATCGAGATGAGGCAGGCCGTCTTCTTGGTGGGGTCCACGCGCGCCAGGATGATGGAGTCCGAGCGGTAGGAGGTGTCGCCGGGGCGGCCGTCGGTGCCCAGCAGCAGCGCGTAGAACGGCTCGCGCGAGGCGTCGTTGTCCTTCAGGATGTTCAGCACGCCCGAGGTGATGACGCTCGAGTCCATGATCTTGTTGTTGACGAGGTTCTTGGCCACGGTCACCGCGAGCGCGGTGCCGCCGCACAGCAGCAGCGCGATCAGCGTGCACACGATGGAGCGGCGCACGATCTTGCCGCGGCGGCGCTGGCGGGCGCGCTCCGAGTAGCGGCTCACGTTCTCGCGGCTGTAGATGCGGCTGCCAGCGCTGGTGGCGGGACGACGCATCTCCTGGATGGGCTTCTTGGCCATGATGGACTCCTGGCTAGTCGAAATCGGGTTCGGGGACGGTGGCGCTCTCCACGTGGGCACCGAGTGCGCGGAGCTTCTCCACGAAGCGCTCGTAGCCGCGGGCGATGTGGTGGATGGCGGAGACCTCGGTGTAGCCCTCGGCCACGAGGCCGGCGAGCACCAGGGCCGCGCCGCCGCGCAGGTCGGGCGAGACCGCCTGGGCACCCGAGAAGCCCTTGACGCCATGGATCATGGCGTGGTGCCCCTCGATGTGGATGTCCGCGCCCATGCGCACCAGCTCGGAGGCGAACATGAAGCGGTTCTCGAAGATGTTCTCCGTGATGATGGAGTTGCCGTCGGCCAGCGCGGAGAGCACCATGGCCTGGGCCTGCATGTCGGTGGGGAAGCCCGGAAAGGGCAGGGTCTGGATGTCAACCGGCTCGATGCGCTCAGCGCGGAACACCCGCATGCCGTCCTCGGTGCGCTCGAAGCGCACGCCCATGGCCTCCATCTTGCGGATGACCATGCCCAGGTGATGCGGGTTGAAACCCGTGACCTCCACGCCGGCGGGGCCGGCGGCCAGCGCGCCCGCCACCAGGAAGGTGCCGGCCTCGATACGGTCGCCCACCACGCGGTGCTCCACGGGGCGCAGCTTCTCCACGCCCTCCACGGTCACCACGGGGGTGCCCGCGCCGGCGATCTTGGCGCCCATCTCGTTCAGCATGTTGGCGAGGTCAACGATCTCGGGCTCGCGCGCGGCGTTGTCGATCACCGTGGTGCCGACGGCTCGCACGGCGGCCATGATCAGGTTCTCGGTTGCGCCCACGCTCGCGAACTCCAGCGTAACGTCGGCGCCGGTAAGGCCCGAGCCCGCGTCGGCGTGGATGTAGCCGTGGGTGGTGTCGAAGTCCACGCCCAGGGCCTCAAGCCCCAGGATGTGCATGTCGATCTTGCGGGCGCCCAGGTTGCAGCCGCCCGGCATGGCGATCTTGGCGCGGCCGAAGCGCCCCAGCAGCGGGCCCATCACCGCGGTGCTCGCGCGCATCTTGGCCACGAGCTCGTAGGGGGCCTCCCAGGAGTCCACGCCGGCGGTGTCGATCCGCAGCGTGTGCTCGTCGAGCACGTCGATCGTGGCGCCCATGTGCTTCAGCACCTTGCCCATCACGTGGACGTCGGAGATGTTGGGCACGTTGGTGAGCGTGGTGGCACCCGGGGCGAGCAGCGTCGCCGCCATGAGCTTGAGCGCGGAGTTCTTGGCGCCCGCAACGCTGACGCCGCCCTCCAGCGCGTGGCCACCTTCTACGCGGATGATATCCAAGCGCTGACCCTTCTATAGAAACATGCCCGGGGGCGGGTAGGCCTCCGGGCATGTTGCTCGTGTCTATGCGGTACGCGGACCCTACGCCGCGCGCACCTTGCCGAGCAGAAGCTTACACCATGAAATCTCATTATAGAGATAGGCACGGTGCGCATCGTCTTCCGACAAATTACCCAGCTTCTCTTCAAAACTCTCAAGCCGCGCTTGAAGCTCTTGGATCGCGACCTCGGCGAGGTCCTCGGCGCGCTCGGCCAGGATGATCACGTTGTCGTCGGCCACCTGCACATAGCCCGTGCCCACGGCGAACTCGTGGCTCACCTCGCCCATGCGCTCGTCGCAGATGCGCACGAACCCCGCCTCGATGGTGCAGATCTCGCTCGCGTGGCGGGGCAGCACGCCCATCGAGCCGTCCGTGGAGGGCAGCACGAGGAAGGCGGCGTCGCCCTCGTAGGCGAGGTGCTCGGGGCACACGATGCGCACGTGCATGCTCGCCATGGCTAGCCCGCCATCTTCTCGGCGCGACGGCGCACGTCGTCGATGGTGGAGGCGTAGCGGAACGCCTGCTCGGGCAGGTCATCGCACTCGCCGTCGATGATGGCGGCGAAGGAGCGAACGGTGTCGCCCACGCGGATGTACACGCCCGGGTTTCCGGTGAACTGCTCGGCCACGTGGAAAGACTGCGACAGGAACTGCTGCAGCTTGCGGGCACGGTTCACCGTGAGGCGCTGATCCTCGGAGAGCTCGTCCATGCCCAGGATGGCGATGATGTCCTGCAGGTCGGAGTACTCCTGCAGCATCTCCTGCACCTTCACGGCCACGCGGTAGTGCTCCTCGCCCACCACGGAGGGGTCGAGCGCGTCGGAGCTCGAGGCCAGCGGGTCGATGGCCGGGTACAGGCCCAGCTCGGCGATGGAGCGGGAGAGCACCGTGGTGGCGTCCAGGTGGGTGAAGGTCGTGGCGGGCGCCGGGTCCGTCAGGTCGTCGGCGGGCACGTACACGGCCTGAACCGAGGTGATGGAGCCGGTCTTGGTGGAGGTGATGCGCTCCTGCAGGTCGCCCATCTCGGTGGCCAGCGTGGGCTGGTATCCCACCGCGGAGGGCATGCGGCCCAGAAGCGCGGAGACCTCGGAGCCCGCCTGCGAGAAGCGGAAGATGTTGTCGATGAACAGCAGCACGTCCTGGCCGCGGTCGCGGAAGTACTCCGCCTCGGTGAGGCCCGCCAGGCCGATGCGCAGGCGCGCTCCCGGCGGCTCGTTCATCTGGCCGTAGACCAGGCAGGTCTTCTCGATGACGCCGGACTCGGTCATCTCCAGGAACAGGTCGGTGCCCTCGCGGGTGCGCTCGCCCACGCCGGTGAACACCGAGGTGCCGCCGTGCTCCTGGGCAAGGTTGTTGATGAGCTCCTGGATGAGCACCGTCTTGCCCACGCCGGCGCCGCCGAACAGGCCGGTCTTGCCGCCGCGGATGTAGGGCTCGAGCAGGTCGACGGCCTTGATGCCCGTCTCGAAGATCTCGGTCTTGGTGGTGAGCTCGTCGAAGGCCGGGGCCGGGTGGTGGATGGGGTACCAATCCTCCACCTCGGGCATCTCCTTGCCGTCCACGGGCTCTCCCATGACGTTCCAGATGCGGCCCAGGGTCTGCTTGCCCACGGGCATCTTCATGGGGGCGCCGGTGTCGACGACCTCGATGCCGCGCTGCAGGCCGTCCGTGGAGGTCATGGCCACGCAGCGGACGACGTCGCCCGGCAGCTGGCTCTCGACCTCGAGGACGGTGCTGATGCGGCCCATGGGCGTCTCGGCGTCAACGGTCAGGGCGTTGTAGATGCTCGGCACGCCCTGCTTGAACTTGACGTCGACCACGGGGCCGATGATCCGGACGATGCGCCCGGTACCGGCGGTCTGCGTGGTCTCGACGGTAATGGTGTCTGCCATTAGTTATCCTCCAATGCTGCGGCTCCGCCCACGATCTCGTTGATCTCGGTGGTGATGGAAGCCTGGCGCACGCGGTTATACGTACGGGTGAGGTCGGCGATGATGGCGCTCGCGTTCTCCGTGGCGGAGTGCATGGCCTTGCGGCGCGCACCCTGCTCGGCGGCGGCGGAGTCGATCAGCGCCTGGTGCACCACGGTCAGCACGTAGCTGGGGACGAGCTTGTCCAGCACGTGCTCTGCCGAGGGCGCGTAGGTGAACGGCGAGGTGAGGCGCTTGGGGCCCCCGGCGTCATCGGTGCGCGGGCCGCGCGGGGAGGCGATCGCCTCCGGGTCCAGCGGCAGGATGCGCTCCTCGCGCAGCACCTGCTCCACGCGGTTCTTGGCGTGGAAGTAGACGATGTCGATACGGCCCAGGCGATCCTCGGCGAAGCCGTCGCAGATGTAGTCGGCGATCACGCGGGCGCGGTAGAGCGACGGGTGGTCGGACTCCCCCACCACGGTCATGACCACGTCGGGATAGTCGCGGAAGTACTCCGCGACCTTGCGGCCGCAGGTGATGAGCTCGATGGTCTTGGCGCCATGGCGACGGAAGTGCTCGATGCGCTTCTCGACCGCGCGCTCCACCTGGATGTTGAAGCCGCCCGCGAGGCCGCGGTCCGAGCAGATCGCCACGATGAGGGCACGCTCGTAGGTCTCGGGGTTGTCCAGCAGGGGCGACTCCGAGGAGGCGTCGCCCGCCACCGTGAGCATCACGTCCGTGATGGCCGCGCGGTAGGGCTCCGAGCGCTTCTCGCGGGAGAGCGCCCGGGCGATCTTGGCCGTGGAGACCATCTCCATGGTGCGCGTGATCTGCTCGGTGGTGGTCACCGAGGTGATGCGCTTCTTGATGTCGCGAAGGTTGGCCATGGACCTTACTTCTCCTCGCCGGCGGGCTTCTTGGCCGGCTCATGCGCGGCCACGAACTCGCCCTTGAAGTCCTTGATGACGGTCTCGAGCTCGGAGGCGAGCTCGTCGTCGATCTTGTTATAGCCCACGCGCTCCATCAGCTTGCGGTACGCGCCGTTGAGGTAGTCGACGAGCCCGTTGCGGAAGGGCACCACGTCGGCCAGGTCGAGGTCGTCGAGGTAGCCCTTGTTGCCCGCGAAGAGCACGGCCACCTGGTCGGACACCGGCATCGGCTTGAAGCGCGGCTGCTTGAGCAGCTCGGTCATGCGCGAACCGTGCGTGAGCTGCTTCTGCGTGGCGGCGTCCAGGTCGCTGCCGAACTGGGTGAAGCCGGCGAGCTCGCGGTAGGACGCCAGGTCCAGGCGCAAGTTGCCCGCCTGCTGCTTCATGGCCTTGGTCTGGGCGGAGCCGCCCACGCGGGACACGGAGATGCCCACGTCCACGGCGGGGCGCTGGCCCTGGAAGAACAGCTCGGACTGCAGGTAGATCTGGCCGTCGGTGATGGAGATCACGTTGGTGGGGATGTAGGCGGACACGTCGCCGTCCTGCGTCTCGATGATGGGCAGCGCCGTGAGCGAGCCGCCGCCGTTGGCGTCGGACAGCTTGCAGGCGCGCTCCAGCAGGCGGGAGTGCAGGTAGAAGATGTCGCCGGGGTAGGCCTCGCGTCCGGGCGGACGGCGCAGCGTAAGCGACATCTGGCGGTACGCCACGGCCTGCTTGGACAGGTCGTCGTACACGGCCAGCACGTGGCCGCCGGGGTTGCTGGCGCTGGCGGGTTTGCCGTCCTCACCGTTGTACATGAAGAACTCGCCGATGGCGGCACCCGCCATGGGAGCAATGTACTGCAGCGGCGCGGAGCTTGAGGCGCTCGCGGACACGATCACCGTGTAGTCGAGCGCGCCGTGCTGTGCAAGGGTCTCACGGATGGCCGCCACCGTGGAGGCCTTCTGGCCGATGGCCACGTACACGCAGACCATGCCCTTGCCGCGCTGGTTGATGATGGCGTCGATCGCGATGGCGGTCTTGCCCGTCTTGCGGTCGCCGATGATGAGCTCGCGCTGACCGCGGCCCACGGGGATCATGGAGTCGATGGCGAGCAGGCCCGTCTGCACCGGCTCGCACACCGGGGTGCGGGCGATGACGCCGGGGGCCTTGAACTCGATGGGGCGACGGTGCGTGGCGCCGATGGGGCCTTTGCCGTCGATGGGCTCGCCGAGCGGGTTCACCACGCGGCCGAGCATGCCGCGACCCACGGGGATGTCCATGATGCGGCCGGTGGTGCGGCAGGCGTCGCCCTCCTTGATGGAGTCCACGTCGCCGAACAGCACGGCACCGACCTCTTCGCGGTCGAGGTTCTGAGCCAGGCCGTACACGACCTTGCCCGTCACGGAGCTGGTGAACTCCAGCAGCTCGCCGGCCATGGCGCTCTTCAGGCCCACGACGTGCGCGATGCCGTCTCCCACCTCGGCCACCGTGGAGACCTCCTGGGTATCCACCGCGGCGTTCAGGTCGAGCAGGCGCTGCTGGAGGATCTCCTCGATATTGGCGGCGTTGATAGCCTCTGCCATATGAGCTATACCTCCGTCTTCTTCACGGTCTGGGTCATGACCTTGCGGGCGCTCTCCAACTGCATGCGCACGGAGGCGTCGCGGCGCTGGCCGCGGGCGGACAGGATGATGCCGCCGATGATCGAGGGATCCACATGCTCGATGAGGAACACCTCGGTCTCAAGGTCAGACTCGCACTTGTTCTTGATGAGCTCGCGCAGCTCGTCGTCGAGCGGGATCGCGGTGGTCACGTGGACTCCCACGACCTCCTTCTCGCCGTCGATCATGTCGCGGTAGAGGTCGAGCACCTCGGGCAGATGGTCAAGGTCGCCGTTGCTCGCCATGGAGGAGAGCACGGAGAGGACCTCGGGCGACGCGTCGGCACCGCTCTTGAGCGGCACGAGGTTCTCGTACACGCGGTCCTCGGAACGGGCCGCCTCGAGCAGCGTGCGCGCATACGTCTCGAGCTTGCGGCCCTCGATGCGGCTGGTGCCCTTAGCCATTTAAGCTACCCACTTCCGCGATGTACTTCTTGATGAGCTCGCGCTGCTTCTCCTCGTTGTCGGCCAGCGTCTCGCCCACGATCTTGCCCGCCACGGCGACGGACACCTTGGCGATGGAGTCGGTGGCGTTGGCGTACACGCGGCGCTGCTCGTCGGCGGCGCGGTCGCGGGCCTTGGCGATGATGTCCTCGGCCTCGGCGTGGGCGTCGGCCACGATACGGGCGCGCTCCTTCTCGGCGTCGCCGCGGGCGGCGAGCACGATCTCGGAGGCGCGGCGGCGGGCGTCGGCGATCACGGCGTCAGCCTCGTCGCGGGTGTCCGCGGCGCGCGCCTTGATTTCCTCGGCCTCGTCGATGCTCTCCTGGATGGTACGCTCGCGCTGCTCGAGCATCTCGAGCACCTTGGGCCAGGCGAACTTGCTCAGCAGGAACAGGATGACGAGGAAGATCACGAGCGCCGGGACGAACTCCGCGGGCTTCGGGATCAGGATGTCCGCGCCGGCGGCGGACTCGGCCTCCTCGGCAAGCGCCGCCGCGGGAGCGAGGACCGTCCCCGCCGCGCATGCCAGCAAGCTGATATGAAGGCGTTTCATTGCTTCTCCCTAAAACGGATCGGGATGGGTCTCGCGCTCGTCTACTTGACGACGAGGGCGACCACGAAGCCGATCAGGGCCAGGGCCTCGGCGAATGCGGAGCCCATGATGAAGACGGTGAAGACGCGATCTTGCACCTCGGGCTGGCGAGCCATGGCGTTCGCGACGCCGAAAGCAGCGAGACCGATGGCCAGACCAGCGCCGATAACACCGAGACCGTATCCGATAACTCCCACGTTTCCTCCTTCGTCCATGCGCCTTCCTTCGCGGCGCACTCGGATGCAAGACTACCTATATCAAGCGCGTGGACGCTTGGTACCGAAATTAGTGGCCCTCGGCCTCCGCGCCCTGGATGTACACGGCGGCGAGCACCGTGAACACGTAAGCCTGGATGCAGGCCACGAACATCTCGATGGCGTAGATGACCAAGAGGATGGCGGCGAACGCCACGGCGGGCAGGGCGCCCAGGGCGTTGGCGGCGGTGACCTGCGCGAGCAGCGGCTCGGCGAACAGGGTCACCATGAGGGCGAACGAGCCCATGACGATATGACCGGCGAACATGTTGCAGAACAGACGGACGGCCAGGGTGATGGGGCGCAGCAGGGTCGAGATGACCTCGATGACCCAGATGAGGACGTTCAACGGGAACTTGACGCCCTTGGGCGCCAGGCTCTTGGCGTAGCCGATGGCGCCGTGGTTCTTGACGCCCACGCCCACGAAGTAGATGAAGGTCACCAGCGCCAGCGCGGCGGTGGTGGAAATGGTGCCGGAGCCGGGCTTCATGCCGGGAATCACGCCCACCACGTTGTTCACCAGGATGAAGAAGAACATGGTGGCGAGGAACGGGAAGTGCTTCTTCCAGGTGCCGCCCAGGATCTGCTTGCCCATGTCCTTGGACACGAACTGCACGCACCACTCCATGGCGTTCATGAACAGGCCGTGCGGCACGAGCGAGAGGCGCCTCACGTAGGCGAACACCAGAACCAGCAGCACGATGGACGAGACGATCATCCAGAACGTGTACTGGGTGATGCCGCTCATGAGGCTGCCCACCACCGGGATGGAGACGAACTCCGAGACGAGGTGGTTGATCTCGGATGGGAGCTTGTCGAACGCTTCCACGTTTCCGCCTTTCCTACTTGCGCGCGATCATCGCGCACGCAAGGACGATCCAGCATGCAAAGAACGCCACGAGCTCGCCCACGAGCAGCGCCAGCAGCGCCGTGGGGGCCAGCAGGTGGACGGCAACGATACCCAAGAGCAGGATCGCGAACGACACCGCCACGCCAAGGAAGCCCTTGGCCATGCTGGCGTCGCGCGCGTGCCGCACCACGGGCAGCAGCACGAGCAGCAGGACCGCGAAGCTCAAGAGCCCCTCGGCCACGCCGCCCAGAAGGAACGGAAGGTGCGTCTCGACGTCGAACACGAACTCCTGCACTTCGCCCTCCCCCGGCCGTCGCGCGGTTGCGCCCTTGAGCGCTCCGCCCATTCTAGCCGTTTTCACCCCGGGTGGCCCGCGCGTCGGCGCGCGCCCCCGTTACGCAACGGATGGCCCATATGTTGCGGCGCTATTCTAGCCCCGCGGTGGACCCTCTGCCCGAACATCTACACAACTCGGACACCGCCGGGGCGTCCCGCGGGCCTGGGTACGTTCCCACGTCCGGCACCGACCCCTAAACGCGGATCGCCGCCCCGGCGGGAGCGGCGATCCGCGAGCGCGCCCTCATGCCCGCCGGCTAGTCCAGCTTCATGATCTTGGCCACGCGCTCGGCATGGCGGCCGCCCTCGAACTCGGAGGTGAGAAACGTGCGCACGATCTCGCGGTTGACCTCGGGCGCAACGAACCGGCCGGAAAGACCGATCACGTTGCCGTCATTGTGGCGTCGGAACAGGTCGGCGAACTCGGGCGAGGTGATGGAGCTGGCGCGCACGCCGGGCACCTTGTCGGCGGCCACGGCGATACCGATCCCCGTGCCGCACACGCACACGCCGAAGTCGGCGTCGCCGGCGGCCACGAAGCGGCCCACCTTGGCGCCGAAGTCGGGGTAGTCGCAGCGGTCATCCGTGTCGGGGCCGAGGTCGATGACCTCGTGGCCCAGCTCGTTGGCGATGTAGTCCCGAAGCATCTGCTTCTGCTCGAAGCCGGCGTGGTCGGAACCGATGGCGATGCGCATGGCGTGTTGTCCTTTCCTATGGATGCGTCTGGGGCGCGGGGGCCCTTGAGCTCACTGTATCACGGTTCTGGCGCGGGCCACGGCGTCGCGCCAGCCGGAGAGCAGGCGGGCGTTGCGGGCCTCGTCCGCATGGGGGTCGAAGCGCCGCGCGTAGGCGAGGTTGCCCAGCAGCTCCTCGCGGTCCTCCCAGTAGCCCACGGCAAGGCCCGCCAGGTAGGCCGCGCCAAGCGCCGTGGTCTCCACGGACTCGGACTGCACGAGCGGAATCCCCAGCAGGTCCGCCTGGAACTGCATGATGAAGCCGTTGCGCGAGGCGGCGCCGTCCACCGACAGGCCCCTCAGCGCGTGGCCGGCATCGGCCTCCATGGCGCGCAGCACATCGTGCGCTTGGTAGGCCATGGACTCGCAGGCCGCGCGCACGAGCGTGGCACGGTCCGAAGCCGCCGAGAGCCCGCAGATCAGGCCGCGGGCGTCCGGGTCCCACCAAGGCGCGCCCAAGCCGGAAAACGCCGGCACCAGGTAGCAGCCGCCCGTATCGGGGATGGAGGCCGCCACGTCCTCGCTCTCCTCGGCACTCGAGACGATTCCGAGCTGGTCCTGGAGCCAGGTCACCACGGAGCCCGCCTGGAAAATGGAGCCCTCCAGCGCGTAGCTCACCTTGCCGCCCTCGGCGATGCCGATGGTCGAGACCAGGCCGTTCTTGGACTCCACCACGGTGCCGCCGGTGTTCATGAGCATGAAGCAGCCGGTGCCGTAGGTGGCCTTGGCCTCGCCCGGCTCGAAGCGGCAATGGCCGAACAGCGACGCCTGCTGGTCGCCGGCCACGCCGGTGATGAGCGGCATATGGGTCATGATCTCGCTGGACACGCGGCCGAACTCCCCGGAGCTCCAGCGCGCCTCGGGCAGCATGGAGCGCGGGATGTCCAGCAGGCGGAGCAGGTCGTCGTCCCACTTGAGGGTGTGGATGTTGAACAGCATGGTTCGGCTGGCGTTGGTGTAGTCCGTGGCGTGCACCGCGCCGCCCGTGAGGTTGTAGATGAGCCAGGTGTCGATGGTGCCGAACATGAGGCCGCCCGCCTCGGCGGCCTCGCGAGCTCCGTCCACGTTGTCCAAGATCCACTTGATCTTGGTGGCGGAAAAGTAGGCGTCGGGCTTGAGGCCCGTCTTGGCGCGGATGGCCTCCTCATGCCCCGCGCGGATGAGCGCGTCGGCGATGGGGGCGGTGCGGCGGCACTGCCAGCCGATGGCGTTGTAGATGGGCTGGCCGCTCTCGGCGTCCCACACCACCGTGGTCTCGCGCTGGTTGGAGATGCCGAGCGCCGCGATGCTGTCGGAGTGGATGCCGCTCTTGAACTGCACCTCCATCATCACGCCGATCTGCGCGGCCAGGATCTCCATCGGGTCCTGCTCCACCCAGCCCGAGCGCGGGTAGATGGTGGGGATCTCGCGCTGCGCCTGCGCCACGATGCAGCCGTACTCGTCCACGATCATGGCGCGGGCGGAGGTGGTGCCGGCGTCGAGCGCCATGATGTACTGGCTCTTGCCCGGGATGAACGCCCGGTCCACGAGCCCCAGGTCCCTCAAAGAGATCATCTCAACCTCGCTTACATAAATCTACCGCGTGGCCGGCCTCGGCGAGCGAGCGGCCGACGCGCTCGGCGGACAGCGCCCCCTGGCGCAAGATCCGCAGGTCTCCCCCGGTAAACGACACGATGGTCGACGCGTCCCGGCACACGGTGGCGCCCGCGTCCACGGCAACGTCCACGCCGGCGAGGATACGCGGCTCCACCTCGGCGAAGGAGGCGGGCGCGGGCATGCCGTGCGTGTTGGCGCTCGTCACCGCCAGCGGCGAGGCGCAGGCCCGAACGAGGGCGAGGATGGCCGGGCAGGCACTCGCGCGCAGGGCCACGGTGCCGTCGGCCGCGCGCATGAAGCGGGGCACCTCCGGCGAGGCCTCCACCACGATGGTGAGGGCGCCCGGCCAGCAGGCCTCGGCGAGGGCACGGGCCCGCGGGTCCACGTCCACGCCGAAGCGGTCCAGGTCCTCCACGCCGCCCACGAGCCACGCCACCGTCTGGGTGAGCTCGCGGCGCTTCAGGCTGAAGATGCGCCGGTAGCCCGAGCCCTCGCGCGGCATCTCGGCCTCGGAGGGCGCTGTGCCCGCGAAGGCGGCCACGGACACGCCCACGCCGTAGACGGTCTCGGTGGGCAGCAGCGCCAGCCCGCCGCGGGAAAGCTCCGCGGCGGCGCGCCCGATGGCGAGCCCGTTCGGCTCGGTCGCCGTGCCGTCGATCCGGTATATGGTCTTCACGCGTCCTCGCCTCCCCGCACCGGCCGCATCGTGTCGCAACTGGTGCATTCTCCCTCAGGTAGCAGGTTTCGGGGCCCCTGTGCGCGGGCTTATACGGCAAGCGCACGGGCTTTTTCGGTAAATGGGGCGCCATGGCGGCGCAGGCCGAGGGCGAACGCGGCGCGGGGCGTGTATCCGATAGAACCCCATATCGATAGTAGGTTATATACGACGCGCGCTCAATGCGAGAGGGGCCTGTACGCCTTTACCCTGCATCTCCCCTCATCCACCCGGGATGCAGGGTGGAACCCGGCACATGGAAAGGAGGCCCGTCCCGTGGACGATCGCGGGGCGGGCCTCCTTGCGGGGGGCTTGGGCTAGCGTGGCAGGCGCGCTAAGACGAAGCGGGGACGGCGCGTGAGGTCGGGCACCACGCGCGCGTCGGCAAAGCCGGCCGAGAGGCACAGGCTCGCCGCGGTATCCACGGCGCCCTCGTAGAGCTCGCAGGCGAGCAGGCCGCCGGGTCGCAGGTAGTGGGGGGCGGTCTCCAGGATGCGGCGGAACATGTCCAGCCCGTCCGCGCCGCTCACGAGCGCAAGCTCGGGCTCGAAGCACTTGACCTCGTCGGGTACCTGGGCCATCACGGCCTCGGGGATGTAGGGCGGGTTGGACACGAGCACGTCGAAGGTGCCGCGCTCGTCGTCGCGCACGGGGGAGGTGAGGTCGCCCTCGCGGAAGTCGGCCAGCGTCGGGTCGATGCCGAGCGCGTCGCGGTTCTTGAGGGAGAGCGCCACAGCGCGAGGCTCCACGTCCGTGGCCACGCAAGCCACGTGGCCCAGGCGCTCGGCCGCGAGCGAGAGCGACACGCAACCCGTGCCGCAGCCAATCTCGAGCACGCGCGCGAGGCGGGGCTCGGGGCTGGGCTCCGGCGCGGGTCTGGGCTCGGGCTCCCCGCCTTCAGCTCCCTCGTCTACCGGGTCCTCGCCCCCGCCCTCTTCGTCGGAGGCCTCCTCGGCGCGCTTGGCCGCCGCGGCCTCGAGCTCGGCCGCGCGAGCCGCCTCCAGCTCGGAGTTCCAAGGCAGCTCCACGCGCGGGCGGCTCTTGCCGGCGCCCTCCAGCACCTCGGCGTCCAGGAAATCCAGGACCTCCTCCACGAGCATCTCGGTCTCGGGGCGCGGGATGAGCACGCCGGGCTCGCACGCGATCTCGAGGGTCCGGAACTGCGTGTCGCCGGTGATGTACTGCAGCGGCTCGCCCTTCATGCGACGGACCACGTACTTGTGCATGAGGTCGAGCTCCTCGGTTGAGAGGGGGCGATCGTAGTTGAGGTAGAGGTCCATGCGAGACATGCCCGTGGCGGAGCACAGCAGGAGCTCCGCGGAGAAGCGGGCCCTATCGTCGCGCTTCTTGTCAGTCAGGTAGTCGCGCGTCCAATCCAAGCACCTCTTGATCGTCCATGTCTCGGCCATCGCGCTCTCCCCTCGGCACGTTCCGGGCGCCCGGCGCCCCATCGTCTGCGTGGAGCGATTCTAACGTGCCCTCCCCCACGCGGGCCCGAGAACGCCAAATGAAGCCGTAGAGCAGCGAAAGTCGCGAATCGGCATGCCCGATATGCTCCGGGATTACGCCGGATCTGCGCCGGATATGCGCCGGCGGGGCGCGCAGGGCCCTCAAAGCCGAGGGGCGCGCCCAAGCGGACGCGCCCCTCACGGCGGGCTGCCCGCCGGCTACTCGACGGGCTTGAAGACGATGCCCGCGCCGAAGATCCCGCCGAGCATGGCCTTGGCCTCCTCCTCGCTCTGCGGGATCTCCTCGGCGGGAGCCGCGGCGGCGCTGTCCCAGGGCAGCGCGGAGGACGGGGACGGGGCCTGCGAGGTGGCGGGCGCCGAGGAGACGGTGGCGGTGGGGACCGACGATGCAGCGGGGGCCGCGGCGGGAGGGCGCTCCTCCTCGTAGGCGGCGATGGTCGCGTCGTCGTAGGGCACCTGCTCGGCCTCCCAAGCGCGGCGATCGGCCTCGACGTCGGGCTCGGGCACCACCGTGGGACCGCTCACCTGGTCGGGAGCAGCCGGTGGCGCCGCAGACGCGGGGGCGGCGGTACCCGCGGCGGGGGCGCTCGCCTGGGGCGCCGGGACGGGCGCGGTCGGTGCCGCGGGCGAGGGCGCCGGGGCGGATACGACCGCCGCTGCGGGCGAGGGTGCCGGGGCCGGCGCGCCGGACGTATCAGGGGCGGTGGCAGACGGAGCCGCGGAAGGCGCGGTCGGCGCAGGGGCGGTCTGGCCATGCGATGGCGCCTCGACGGAACGCGCCGCCGGCGCCGGCTGCGGCGCCGCGGTGGCCACGGGGACCGCCGGGTCGGGGCCAGCGGCGGCTCCCTCCATCTCGTACTCCACGGTGCGGGAGCCGAACACCGCGCACACGATGGGCAGGATGACCTCGGTGGTGTCCGGGCGCATGAGCATCTTGACGGCGAAGTCGGAGCGCGGCGGCAGCGACACCGTCAGGCGCGAGCCGTCGTCTGCCGTGGCGCGCGCGTGCAGCAGCAGGCCGGCGCGCGGGCCGTTGGCCGCCGTCACGCGATTCACCACGTCGCGCCACTTGCGCTGCAGCTCGCCGGCATCCTCCACGGCGGGCGTGGCGGGAGCGGCCGACGCGGCCGTCTGCGCGGCTGTGCGCGCGGCGGGCCGGGCGGGGGTCGCGGGCGCAGGGGCGACTGGGGGCTGCGGCGCGGCCCGGCGCTCCGACACGGCCGCCGCGGACGCGGGGGCCTGCTGCGGGGCCCTCCCGGCGCCGGCATGCGGACCCGTCTCCCACGGCAGGCCCGAGCCGGCCGCGGTGGGGGCCTGCTGCGGGGCGGGGGTCGCCTGCGGGGCGGCCGCCCGCGCCGTGACGGCAGGCGCCGCGGGCCTGGGCACCGGGGCGGCCACGGCCCGCGCCCCCTCGACCTCGGCGCGCACGGCCGACGCGGCCGACGCCACCGCCGCGCCCATCGGCGCGCTCGGCACGCCGGCGGCGAGCTGCGCCTCTATGCGGTCCAGACGCTCGGCCAGTGCCTCCAGCGTGAGGTCGCTCTCGGGCCGCGCCAACCTGGTGCAGGCGATCTCGAGCACCAGGCGCGCGTCGGCGGCGTCGCGCATGCCGAGCGCGGCGTCGTCCAGCACGGTCAGGCACCGGCCCAGGCGGTCGGCCCCCTCGAAGAGCGCCGCCTCCTCCCCCAGCGCCGAGACCTCCTCGGGCGTGGCGTCCACCAGCTCGGGCTTGGCGCCCGCCACGCGCACGGTGTACACGTCGCGCAGGTGCGCCACCAGGTCGCGCGTGAGCTCCATCAGGTCGTTGCCCTCGTCCACCTGCGAGCGGATGAGCCCGAAGAGCCCCGCCGCGTCGCGGCTGGCGATCCCGCGGGAGAACTCGCCCAGCACCGTGTTGGAGGTCTCGCCCAGAAGCGAGCGGGCGTCGGTCTCGCGCACCGCACCGTCGCCGAACACCGAGAGCTGCTCCAGCGTGGAGAGGGCGTCGCGCATGCCGCCGCGCGCGTGCTTGGCCACGATCTCGAGCGCCGCCTCGTCAAAGGCGAAGCCCTCCTGCTCGCAGATGTAGCGCATGCGCCCCACGATGTCCTCGTTGGAGATGCGGTGGAAGTCGAAGCGCTGGCAACGGGAGAGGATCGTCTCCAAGATCTTCTGCGGGTCGGTGGTGCACAGCACGAACACCACGTGCGCGGGCGGCTCCTCCAAGGTCTTCAGCAGCGCGTTGAACGCCGCCGTGGTGAGCATATGGACCTCGTCGATGATGTAGACCTTGTACTTGCCGCGCACCGGGGCGAAGCTCACCGAGTTGACGATCTCCTCGCGCACGTTGTCCACGCCGGTGCGGCTCGCCGCGTCCAGCTCGTAGACGTCGGGGTGCGTGCCCGCGGCGATGGCCTCGCACTCGGGACAGCTACCGTCGGGCATGCAGCCGTAGCCGCGCTCGGCGCCGGCGGCCTTTTGGCAGAGCAGCGCCTTGGCGAGGATGCGCGCCATGGTGGTCTTACCCGTGCCGCGCGGGCCGCAGAACAGGTAGGCGTGCGAGAGCCGCCCCTCGGTGACGGCGTTCTCCAGCGTCGAGACGATGTGCTGTTGGCCCACCACGCTCTCGAAGGTGAGCGGGCGGTATTTTCTATAGAGTGACTCCATGGACGCTCCCTCGCGTATCCCTCGGCGCTACAGGCCGTGCTCGTCGAGCCGGCGGCAGATGTCCCTCAGCATGGAGCGGGAGGCGAAGAGCTGGCGGTAGGTGGCCGTCTTGACCTTGCCCTGCGAGCGCAGCTCGGCCATGCGGGCCTCGTCCGCGGCGAGCTCGGCGCGTACCTCGGCGGCGAGGGCCTCGAAGGCCCCCAGGCGCTCGGTTGCGGTCTCGGGTTTGGGCATACCCGCGCCTCCTTACCAATATAAGAGGGTCGAATCGATGGCATCCATGATACCCCGGCCGCGCCCCGGGGCCCGTGGTAGAATGCGGCCAGCCTCGTACACCCAGCTCAAACGAAACCCGAGAGGCCCCCATGCCGCTGTTCAGCCAACATCGCGCCCCGCGCGTCGAGCGGGCCCATCCCGCCTACGCGCCGATGCCCATGCCGGACCCGGCGGGCACCGCGGCGTCCCAGATCCTGCGCCGCTACCGGCCGGTGGAGACCCGCGCCGCGGGCGGCTTCGGCACGGTCGAGATCTGCGTGGACAAGCGCCTGCAGCGCCGCGTGGCCATCAAGCGCATCCCGCTCGCCGACGAGGTGGGCCTCGCCGACCCGCGCAGCGTCGCCGCCGCCATCCAGGAGGCCCAGACCGCGAGCATGCTGCAGCACCCCAACATCGCCTCGGTCATCGACTTCTCCTACGACGCCGCCCACGCCTACCTGGTCATGGAGTACGTGGACGGCATGAGCCTGGAGGAGTTCCTGGCCCAGGTGGAGGGCGGCTCGGTGACCTTCGACGAGTGCGCCGCCATCGCCGACGCGCTCGCCCAGGCGCTCGCCTACGCGCACGAGAACCGCGTGCTGCACCTGGACATCAAGCCCGCGAACGTCCTTATAGACCGCTCCGGCCACGTCAAGCTCACCGACTTCGGAATGGCCTCGCTCTCGAGCGCCGCCGGGTTCGGCGGGGCGCGCGGGGGCACCATCGGCTATATGCCGCCCGAGCAGCTCCGCGGCGAGGAGGTGGACGAGCGCACCGACGTCTTCGCGCTCGCCGCCCTCGTCTACGAGGCGCTCTGCGGCGAGGCGCCCTTCCGCGCGGAGGACCCGATGCGCTCCCTGGAGCTCATCGGCCGCGGCGTCGAGGCCCCGAGCGAGCTCATCCCCACCATGCCGGCGCTTCCCGAGCAGGCCCTGCTCGCGGCGCTCGACCCCGACCCGGCGCGTCGCTGCGAGGACGTCACGGCCTTCGCGGACCGGCTCCTGGCGGGGCTCGGCAACCCGCGCGAGGGGCGCAAGAGCCTGGCGCGCCTGGTGGCGGAGCTCACCGCCGACGAGCAGGACCCCGACGACGACAACGCGGAGGCCGCGGCAGAGCGGTCCTGGGAGCTCGACCCGGCCGAGGGCCGGCTCGGCAGCCGGTGGCCGCGCTCGCGCGAGCGCGCCGCGGGGGTCGTCGGCGGGCTGTCCGTCGCCTGGACGCTCCTGCTGGTCCTCGGTGCCCTGCACGTCTCGAACCTTCCCGGCAGGATCGTCATAGCCGCCGCGGTGGGCGTGGCCGCGGGGGCGGCGCCGCAGCTGGGCAGCGCGCTCGCGCTCACGGCCGTGGTGGCGATGGTCGCGGCGTCCACGCCCCCGCTCGCGGCGTTCGTCCCCATCACGGGCATCTGCGCCCTGTTCGCGGGATGGTGGCTCACCTGGGGCCGCGCCGCGCGCGGCGCCAACGCGGTGCTCGCGGCGGCGCTGGCGATGTCCCTGGCACCCGGGGCTCCTCCGCTCGCCGCGGCGCCGGCCGCCGCGCTCGCCGGCTACCTGCTCGCCCCCGGCACCGCGGCGGCGAGCGTCGGGCTCGCCGTGCCCCTGGCCGCGCTCGCCCGCGCCGCCCTCGCGGCGGGAGGGGCGCTCCCCCTCACCGCGGCTGCAGGCGCGTGGACGAGCGCCTCCCTGTGGATCGCGGCGGCGGGGCTCGCGGCCTCGGCGGCGGGGCTCTCGAGGGTCCTCGGCCTGGCGTGGGCGAGGGATCGCGAGGGCTCCGGACGCGCCTGGCGCCTCGCCGCCTACGCGCTTCCCGGCCTGTCCGCGCTCGCCTGCGGGTGCCTGGGCATCCTTGCAGGCGGTATGGAAATTGCCGGCCTAACGCCGTGGGGGCTGCTGGCGGTCGCGGGCCCCTCGGCGCTATCCTCTATAATCGTTTGGATATGTGCATTCGCGCTCGGATACAGACATGAACCTTCGGAAGGTGGTCGCTCGTGAACTTCCTGAACCTCTTCGAGAGCCGCGTCTCTGACATCTTCGGTGCCAGCCGCGCGCCGTTCTCCTTCAAGAAGCTCGCCAAGCAGGCGGCGCACGAGATGGAGGATCAGACCCTCGTGGTCAACGGCGTCAACACCGCCCCGGCCCTCTACACCGTGCTCATCGCCAACGACGACGACCCCTTGATGGCGCCGTTCTACCCGCAGCTCTCGCGCGAGGTCTGCGAGCTGGTCAAGGCCCAGGCCGAGAAGAAGCGCTACACCTTCGTGGGCGAGCCCCTCGTCCGCTTCATGATCGACCCCTCGCTGCGCAGCGGCAAGTTCTCCGTGTTCGCCGAGAACGTCGACGCCCCCACGCTCGGCCGCCTCTACGAGGAGGAGCGCGCCTACCAGAAGGGCCTGGCCACCGGCGCGCCCGAGCCCTCCGTGGCCTCACCCGCCCGCGCCGAGCGCCCCGTGCCGCCCACGAGCGCGCCCGCGCCCGTCTCCTCAGCCGCCAACGGAGACCCGTTCTCCGCCGACCCCTTCGGCCCGGCGAGCGTGCCCTCCCCCGTGGCCGTGCCCTCGCCGACCCCCGTCGCCGCCCCGTCCCCCGCGCCCGCCGCGGTGCCCTCCCCGGCCCCCATCCCCGTGCCCAAGACCGTGTCGCGCGAGCAGCTCGCGGGCATGGGCGGCGCCGCGGTGACGGGCGCGGCCTCGGCCAGCAGCATCGCCGCGGAGATGGCGAGCAACCGCCAGCCCGCCCAGCAGGCGCCCTCCGCCCAGCTCGTGGACGTGGTGACCGGCGAGTCCCACGCCATCGACCGCGCCCGCTGCGTCATCGGCCGCGAGCGCGCCGCCTCCGACATCGCCCTGCGCGACCCTAACGTCTCGCGCCGCCACGCCGAGCTCAGCTACACCGGCTCGGACTGGTCCATCGAGGACCTCAACTCCACCAACGGCACGCTCGTCAACAACCGCCGCGTGACCCGCTGCCCGCTACGCAACGGCGACCTGCTCACCTTCGGTCTCAGCACGTTCGAGTTTAGGGGCTGATACGTCGTGATCGACATCATCCTGTTCGTTGGCCGCATCGCGCTGGTCTTCCTGCTGTACGTGTTCCTCCTCGCCGTCATGAAGACGGGCGTGGGACTCGTGCGCGGGCAGCGCAAGGACGGCGGCATCTGGACCATCGACGTGGACAAGGGCCCGCGCGGCATCCGCGGCATCCACGTGGACATGCTCGGCCCCGTGATCGTGGGCCGCTCGCCGTCCTCGGACATCTGCATCAACGAGCCGTTCGTCTCCGCCTCGCACGCGCGCTTCTCCCTGCAGGGGCCGGCGCTCGTGATCGAGGACCTCAACTCCCTCAACGGAACCCTGGTGAACGGCCGCCCGCTGGCCGAACCCGCCACCCTGCGCGAGGGCGATGAGGTGCAGATCGGCGACGTGGTCATGAAGGTGAACCGTCGATGACCGACGAGGAGAACAGCCGCGCGGGGGCCGAGCACTTCGCCCCGCGCGCCGATCCCGACGAGCGCCGCGCCGGCGTGGCCGACATCGACACCGTGTTCGGCGGCGCGCTCGAGACCGACGGGGCGGTCGAGCCCGCGCACCTGGCGCCAAGGGACGCGGATGCGCCCGAGGAGGAGCCCGCCGCGGAGGCCCCCGTGATCGCGCACGCCGCGCCCGCCGCCCCACAGGCCGAACCCGAGACCGCGGGCGTGCACTTCGAGCCGCTGCCCGACCTAGCCCCCGCGCCCGAGCCCATGATGCCCGAGGCGCCCGCGCCCAGCGTCACCCACGAGGTGCCCGGCTTCCTCTCCGAGCATGCTCCGGAGCATGGCGCCGCCCCCGTGGCCGAGGAGGCCCCCTCCCCCGCCACGGGCACGAGCCCCGCCGACACCGCGGACCTCATCGAGGCTGCGCGCGCCGCCAAGGCCGCCGAGACCGAGGCCGAGCCCGGCGCCCCCACGGACGCCGACACCCCCAAGACCGACCCCGCCGACACCGCCGAGATCGACGTGGACGCCGTGGAGGCCCATCTCAAGGACCCCGGCTCAACCCAGAGCTTCGAGCCCATCGCCGACGAGCAGCTCATCGACACCGACTCGACCTACAACGCCGGCACCACCACCTCGCTCATGTGGGGCGCCCGCTCCGACGTGGGCTGCATGCGCAGCCACAACGAGGACTCCTACCTGGTGCAGTCGCCGCTCTTCTGCGTGTGCGACGGCATGGGCGGGCACGCCGCCGGCGAGGTGGCGAGCTCCATCGCCGTGGAGACCATCGCCAAGACCGCGCCCAAGACGGCCGACCCCGCCGCGCTCGGCGCCGCCGTGGAAGCCGCCAACGCCGCGGTGATCGAGGCCGCCCTGAACGGCCTGGGCAAGCCCGGCATGGGCTGCACCGCCACGGCCGCCTACATCGAGGGCACCTCGCTCGCCATCGCGCACGTGGGTGACTCCCGCGCCTACCTGCTGCACGAGGGATCCCTCGTGCGCATCACCCGCGACCACTCCTACGTGGAGGAGCTCGTGGACGCCGGCGAGATCACCGCGGACGAGGCGCGCGTGCACCCCAACCGCTCCGTGATCACCCGCGCCCTCGGCAGCGACCCGGCCATGTACGCCGACCACTTCCAGATCTCCGTGGAGACCGGCGACCGCCTCATCCTGTGCTCGGACGGCCTGTCCTCCATGATCCCGGACGGCGAGATCGAGCGCGTGGCGCAGCAGTCCTCCACCGCGCAGATCTGCACGGACAACCTCGTGGACGCCGCGCTCGCCGCGGGCGGCGCGGACAACGTGACCGTGGTCGTGGTTGACCTGGTGGACGACGGCGAGTACGAGAAGACCCTCGGCCGCCGGCGCCGCAACGCCCTCGTGGCGCTCGCCGCCGTGGCCGTGGTGGCCCTGCTGGGCGCCGCCATCACGTTCCTCTCTATCACCAACTCGGTGTACCTGGGCGTGAAGGACGACGTGGTGGCCATCTACACCGGCGTGCCCGGCTCGTTCATGGGCCTCACGCTCCACTGGCTCCAAGACGAGACCACCGTGGAGCTCGCCGACCTGCCCGAGGACACCCAGGCGCGCCTGCGCGAGGGCATAGGCCAGGACGGCATGGAGGCCGCTGTGGAGACCGTCTCCAAGTACCGCAAGCAGATCTTCGAGGAGCAGACCAAGGCCGCCCAGGACGCCGCCCAGCTGCGCAGCAGCGCGGCCGGCGACGCCGCCGCGGCCGGGTCCGCCGCCACCGATACCGATCAAACCCCGTCACAGGAAGGGGGCGCCGATGGGCAGCCGTCGTAACACCGAGCTTTTCCTCCTCATCGCGGCCGCGTTCCCGGTCGTGCTGCTCTACGCCATGTACGTGACCACCATGGGCGTGGCCCTCTCGTTCGAGTCGCTCGCCGTGCCGCTGGGGCTGTTCGCCGCCTTCGCCGCGGCGCACATCGCCGTGCGCTTCCTGGCGCCCGGCGCCGACCCGGCCATCCTGCCCGTGGTGTTCCTGCTCTCGAGCATCGGCATCACCTTCGTTACCCGCGTGAAGCCCGAGTACAGCATGAGCCAGCTGGCGGTGCTGTTCGCCTCCATCGCGCTCATGGTGGGCACGCTCGTGGTGGTGCGCAACCTGGACATGGTCAAGCGCTACAAGTACACCTTCGGCGTGCTGGCCGTCATCTTGCTGCTGCTACCGATGGTCCCGGTGCTGGGCCAGGAGATCTACGGCTCGCGCATCTGGATCCGCGTGGGCTCGTTCTCCCTGCAGCCGGGCGAGTTCGCCAAGATCTGCCTGGTGCTGTTCCTGGCGGGCTACCTGTCCGAGAACCGCGAGCTGCTCTCCATCTCCAACCGCAGCTTCCTGGGCATCAAGCTGCCGCGCCCGCGCCTGCTGCTGCCGCTGTTCGCCATCTGGCTCGCCTGCCTGGCCGTGGTGGCCCTGGAGAAGGACTACGGCAGCGCCCTTTTGCTCTACACCACCTTCCTGGTAATGCTATACGTGGCCACGGGCCGCCCCTTCTACGTGATCGTGGGCCTGGGGCTGCTCGCCGTGGGCGGTGTGGCCCTTTACCATTTCATGGGCCACGTGCAAATCCGCTTCAACACCTGGCTGGACCCCTTCTCCGACGCGCAGAACACCGGCTACCAGCTGGTGCAGTCCCTATACTCGCTGGCCGACGGCGGGCTTTCGGGCGTCGGGATCGGCAAGGGCCTAGCCGCCGACTACGTGCCCGTCATCGAGTCCGACTTCATCTTCACCGCCATCGGCGAGGAAATGGGCCTGCTCGGCGGCGCCGCGGTGCTCATGGGCTTCATGCTCTTCGCCGTGCGCGGCATCACCACCGCCGCCCGCGCCAAGTCCGACCTCGCGGCCTTCTGCGCCTCGGGCCTCACCACCGCCATCGGCTTCCAGGCCTTCCTGATCGTGGGCGGCGTGACCCGCCTGATCCCGCTGACCGGCGTGACCCTGCCCTTCATGAGCCAGGGCGGCTCCTCGCTTTTGGCGAGCTTCATCATCGTGGCGCTGCTCTTGCGCGCCGGCGACGAGGCCACCGGCCGCCAGACCGAGCTCACCGGCACGGGCGTCATCGCCTCGCAGCCCGCCCTCGCCGCCGCGGCGGCCCAGGCCGGCGTCACGGGCGTGTCCGGCGCGGGCACCCGCATCTTCGGCGGCGGCCCCGCGCTCGCCGGCGGCAGCCACGCGCGGAGCGGTTCGCGCCTGCAGCGCCGCATGCTCGACACGCCCGAGTCCGGCGTGCTGGGCCGTGTGGCGCTCGCCAAGCGCCTCACCCGCCAGATGGGCCTGTTCGCCTGCCTGTTCGCCGTACTGATCGGCAACCTCACCTACGTGCAGGTGATCAAGGCGCAGGAGTACCAGACCATGGACGGCAACAACCACACCGCCGCCCACGGCGCCTACATCAAACGCGGCTCCATCATCACCTCCGACGGCCTCACCCTGGCGGAGTCCCTCCAGAACGAGGACGGCACCTACACGCGCTCGCACCCCAACGGCAGCATGGCCGCCAACGTGGTGGGCTACTACAGCTCCACCTACGGCGCCACCGGCGTGGAGCTCACCCAAAGCGCCACGCTCACGGGCTCCAAGGACTACTCCAGCTGGCAGAACGCCATCAACTCGCTGGCGGGCGTGGCCCAGCCGGGCAACTCGGTGAAGCTCACCATCGACTCGCGCATCCAACGCGCGGCCGAGGAGGCGCTCACCGGCTACTCCGGCGCCATCGTGGTGCTCGACCCCAAGACGGGCGCGGTGCTGGCCTCCGCGAGCTCGCCCTCGTACAACAACGACGACATCAAGGCGTCGCTGGCCGGCGAGAACGGCTACTCCATGTACGACCGCGCCACCCAGGCGCTCTACACGCCCGGCTCCACCTTCAAGGTGGTGACGCTCGCCGCCGCGCTGGACTCCGGCACGGCCAGCCTGGACGACACCTACCAGGCGCCCGCCACCATGGAGATCGGCAACGCCGACATCGTGAACCACAACTACGCCGCCTTCGGCACCATCTCGCTGCAGAAGGCCTTCGCCTACTCGGCCAACACCGTCTTCGGCCAGGTGGCCACCCAGGTGGGCGCCGAGACCTTGGTGCAGTACGCGCGCGCCTTCGGCTACGGCCAGGAGCTGGGCCTGGACTTCTCCAGCGCCGCCTCCGTGATGCCCGACCCCGCCGAGATGACGGAGTGGGAGCTCGCCTGGGCCGGCGCCGGCCAGCCCGTGGGCCAGGGCCACACCGCGGGCCCGCAGACCACCGTGCTGCAGGCCGCCGTGGTGGCGGCCGCCATCGCCAACGACGGCATCGTCATGAACCCGTACGTGGTCGCGCAGACGCTCTCCCCCGAGGGCACCGTGATCAAGACCACGCAGCCGCGCTCCCTTGGCCAGGCGCTCTCCGCGAGCACCGCCTCGCAGGTCAAGGAGAGCATGCTGCAGGTCGTCGAGGACGGTACCGGTGAGCAGGCGAGCGTCTCGGGCGTGCAGGTGGCCGGCAAAACCGGTACCGCCGAGACGGGCTCCGCCGTCAACTCCGCGTTCATGGGCTTCGCGCCCTACGATAACCCCACCGTGGCGATCTCCGTCATGGTCGAGAACTACGATGAACATGGCGTCTCCGCCGCCGCGCTGGCCTCCAAGGTGCTGGCCGCGGCGCTCGAGGCGCAGGGACTGTAAGGGAGCAGTTTGATGGATCAGCAGAGGGTACTGGGAGGCCGTTACCTCCTCAAGGACAAGGTGGGCACCGGCGGCATGGCGTCGGTCTACCGCGCGCAGGACCAGGTGCTCGACCGCACCGTGGCCGTCAAGATCATGCTCCCGCAGTACGCCGGGGACGCCACCTTCGCCGCGCGCTTCAAACAGGAGGCGCAGGCGGCGGCGGGCCTCTCCTCCCCCTACATCGTGGGCGTGTACGACTGGGGCAAGGACGGCGACACCTACTACATCGTCATGGAGTACCTGCGGGGCACCGACCTCAAGAGCGGCGTGCGCAGCCACGGCGCCCTGGACCCCAAGAAGGTGGCCCAGATCGGCAGCCAGATCTGCGGCGCGCTCTCCGTGGCCCACAAGCACGAGATCATCCACCGCGACATCAAGCCGCAGAACATCATGGTTCTGCCCGACGGCAACATCAAGGTGATGGACTTCGGCATCGCGCGCGCCAAGAACAGCCACCTCACCCAGGACAACAACGTGCTGGGCACCGCGCACTACGTCTCCCCCGAGCAGACGCGCGGCCAGGAGCTGGGCCCCACCTCCGACATCTACTCGCTCGGCGTGGTGATGTACGAGTGCGCCTGCGGGCGGGTGCCCTTCGACGGCGACGACGCCATCTCCGTGGCCCTCAAGCAGGTCAACGAACTGCCCGTGCCGCCCAGCCAGGTGAACCCCGGCATCGATGCCGACCTGGAGCGCATCATCTTGAAGTGCATGGAGAAGGACCCGGCCAACCGCTTCCAGACGGCCGACGAGCTACGCGAGGTGCTGAACGCCTACATCGCCGGGCGCAGCGTGGACGTGCCCGAGCCCACGCGCGTGATCGGCGCCGCGGCGGGCGCGGGGGCCACGACCACTCGCGTTATGGGCGACAAGACCCAGGCCATGGCGCGCCCCGTGGCGGCAGGCCAGACGGCCCCGCGGGCGGGTGCAGCCAACGCCGGGATCAAGACGCCCGCGGGCGGCTACGGCGACGAGCCCAAGAAGGGCGGCGGCAAGGTCGCGGCCATCGTGGTGGGCGTGATCGCGGTGATCGCCATCGCCATCTTCGCCGCCACGAGTCTCATGGGCGGCTCCGGCGTGGAGGTGCCCAACGTGATCGGCCAGGAACAGGAAGTGGCCGTCAACAACCTGCGGACCGAGGGCTTCGAGACCGAGGTGCAGGAGCAGTACTCCACCGCCGAGGACGAGGGCACGGTCATCGACCAGACTCCCGAGGGTGGCCAGAAGAAGGCCAAGGGCTCAAAGGTGATCATCGTGGTCTCCAAGGGCGAGAAACCTGCCGAGACCACCAAGGTACCCGACCTCACCGGACTCACCCAGTCCGAGGCCGAGGCGGCCCTCAAGAATGCCAACCTGGTGGGCAAGGCCACCGAGGAGGCCAACGACGCCGACGAGGGCACCGTATTTTGGCAGAGCGAGACCGCCGGCAGCGAGCTGGAGGAGGGTTCCACCGTCGAGTACAAGGTGAGCACCGGCCCCGACGCCTCCAGCGTGCCCGAGGTCTCCGGCTACAGCGAGAGCGACGCCGTGAGCATGCTCGACGAGGCGGGCTTCGGTGTGAAGAAGGACTACGAGTACAGCGACTCCGTGGCGTCGGGCGTGGTCATCCGCCAGGACCTCTCCGGCAAGCAGGAGCCCGGCACCACGGTGACCATCACCGTGTCCAAGGGCCCGGAGAACACCACCGTCAACGTCGACAGCCTGATCTACCAGGGCATGACCCTCACCGAGGCCAACAACGCGCTGCAAAACGCCGGCCTGGGCGTGAACACGCGGCAGCAGTCGAGCAGCTCGGTGCCCGAGGGCGCCATCATCAGCTACACGCCCGGCGGCAAGGTGAAGGCTGGCACCACGATCACCCTCACGGTATCCACCGGTTCCGGCACGAGCGGCGGGGACACGGACATCGAGACAGGCAACTAGCACCCAAAAGCCGGGGAGTCGCAAAAAGCGGCTCCCCGGCTTTTTTGTGGACATTTGCCCGGGGAGAATGTCCACTATTGGCTGAGCATCGCCTCAAGCAAGCTCTTGCCATCTCCCGTGAGGGTGTACTCGTTCTCGAGCTGGCCTCCGTTCTCAAGGAACCGGGGCGTAGCGTCCAAGATCCCCTTCCTCCTGAGAGAACGCAGGGAGTTTCGAACGGCACCGGGCGTCTTGCCGACATAGGTCGAGAGCACCGAGATACTGAGCTTCAGGGGTCCGTCCCCGCTCGCCACGACGAACATGACATGCAGTTCCGTCTCGTTCAAGCGAAAACCGACCCCTTCGGCCGCCCGCACCCTCTTAGTCATCGCGCCGCGCCCCATGGTGATGGACCAGTACGCCGAGCGCGATCGAGCAGAGCGCCGCTGAGCAGATGGCGGCCAGCGCGCCCAAGCCGATACCCGCATCCCCCGTCTGGGGAAGCGTTCCCGCCTTACCGCGCTTCTTGGAGGTGCTCACCGGGGATACCTTGCTTGGAGCACCCCCCCCCCGTTGGCGTTTGGCGTGGGGTCGGAGGGGCGCTGGGTGTCCCCGGGCACGACAGGGGTATCGGGATCGACCGGGTCGACGGGCTTATCCGGGTCCTCAGGCTGTTCCGGATCCACGGGCTTGTCGGGGTCGACGGGTTTATCCGGGTCCACGGGCTTGTCCGGCGTGTCGGGCTTATCCGGATCTACGGGCTCGATCGGTTCGTACGTGTTCACGATCGCGACCGTCGCTTGCTCGCCGGCAACCACGGAGACCCGCTGCGATCCTCCCTCGACCGTCAGCTTGTACCCTTCAAGCTCGGCAGCGGACTCGCTCACCGTGTACTCGCCCGGCTCCAGGCCTTCAAGGACGTAAGCGCCGTCGTCGAACTCGCCATAGCTCACGACATGCACCTCACCATCAGGTCCCGCGATGTTGAACTGGGCCGTCGACGGCGTCTCCGCACCCTTGCTCTCCTTCACGATCTTGAGCGAACCGTTTTCCTCCACGACCTCTTGCGGCAGGAACGGCCTTTGGTGAAGCTCGGCGTTGATGTTCTTGACGGAGGCAGCCAGGATCGAGCCGTTATGGGAGTACGAATCCGTCACGAACGAGCCGTTCGGGGCAAGCACCGCGCCCATCGAGTACTTCTGGAACACATACCGACCCTGCGACAGACCGAAGTTGAAGAGGACCTTGCCGCCGACGGCGCCGTAAGCATCGTAATCCTTGCCGTCGATCGACATGCCCTTGCTCGCCCCGATCACCATGTCGTCATCGTCGCTCGCGTCCGTCACGTTCACCACGAGGGAGTACTCACCGGAACCCGACCCCGTCACGCGCAGCTTGCAGTTCGCAAGCTCCCATTTGGTGAGGTTCACCGTGTCGAACCCGTCGACGCACGACACCTCGACGACCCAGTTGTTCTGGTCGATGCCGCTCCCGTACGCCCTCTTCACCTCAACCCCCTGGTCGGGCTTCGCATGCTGCGCGGCGGCATAGCTTCGAAGGCCCGCGAACGCCTTGTCGAAGTCGATCTGGAACGAGGAGCGCTCGATGTTGACGACGTGCTTGGTCAGGGCCTCGCCCGTGCCCGAGGAGGAGCCGGAACCCGTCAACCGTGTCCTGTCGGCGGGCGTCGTGTCGAGCGCGATATCCGGGCCGAAAACGAGATAGGTATCGGTTCCCCCTTCCGCGCCGGCACGCTGGTACTTGAACTTGGAAAGATCGCTCACGTTCACGAAGTAGTTGAGCGGGTGCTTGCCGCTCAGCCCGCTCACCGCGGATGAGGCCCCGATGTCGCTTCCGCACGGGATGAACATCTCCGCCGCGATATTGCCCTCCATGTCGGACCCCACCGAGCTGTACTCCCGCGCGAAGACGCCGAACTGCGCGGTGCCGCCTAATGAGGTGGCCGTCGGAACCTCGAAGGTACCAAGATCGACCACCGTCCCTTCAGAACCGAATGCGAGCACGGGGCGCGCCGCGATGATGGATAGGAGCATGACGACGATCGTCGCGAGCCTCTTCGCCGTTCGGGGAGCCCCCCCCCCCGCACAACGCCTCGCCATTCTGCCTTCTCGAAATTAGTTGAGTCCATGCAGCCACCTCTACCTTCGTCTTCGATGGACTTCATCGCGACGGGGAGCAGAAACCGCCGCGATCACCGATGGAGTGTAACGGAGCAGACAGATACGAACAAAACGTTATTTTATCCATTCCTAAGCGAGAATTAGAGAAGCGATCACATGCATTTACGATAAAAGTAGGCACCTACCGGCTCGATTATTTATGATCGCTTTTGTGCTATTTCTTCCGCAATATTTCCTTTTATTCATTTTTCTTTATAGGGGGGGGTGTCGGGTGACAACTGCTCCGTCATCACCCACTCGCCCGACCCGACGCCACAGAGATTCTATAATTCCCCACTCCACCCGTGTGGACAGTTGCCCGGGGAGAATGTCCAC